>JGI24422J19971_10001423_pt1 | contig 14540 bp, 13 predicted proteins | sample DeeMarSWOR152_54_FD_19971 | JGI IMG/M metagenome (IMG submission 19971) | reverse complement strand
GCTTTCTCCCACTGAAATGTCAAACTTGGCCGTTTCCTTAACAGCAAAAGGCAGCCTTTTCCCTTCTCTTACCACGATCTTCCTCATGTTTCTCAATCTGGCACCAAACACTTCTACCTCACCTGAAACCACTGAAGCAGAAGCTGGGCCGTCAATTAATAGTGTTTTTCCGCTTTTAATTGTTCGATTCATTGTTTTTCCTCCGTGTAAATGTATGACCGTTTCTTCCAGCGATTGTCATAGCTGAAACGATATCCCTTAACCCTCTTCTATGCTTACTCTCACTTATGTAGCGATTGGTTCCCGCCTCTCTCACGCTCTGCAACACTACGCTTGAAGGCAGTATTTCATCTAAAGCCCGCAAAATTTCATCTTTGTATTCTAGGACTCCGTCTCCGATTTTCACCAAAACAGAGGTTATAGGATCGCTTTTGAAGTTTTTAAGAACACTTTTTATCTTATCTAACGTTTCTTCAACGCTGAAGCAATTTCCTGTTTCAACAACCTTACCATCAGCTAAAACTGCTAATCCGAAAACTTCGCCGGGATCTACGCCGATAACTATTTTTTCATAATGTTCTTTTCCCTGAGCAATTTGCATTGCCTGATTTATCAGTGCTTCAGGCGCTATCTCTTCTTTCAGGGTTAGAATTTTCTCATGTTTTATGAGAGGTCGCTCCTCTTCTGTGGTTATAACAACCTTAACCTCTATGGGAATGCGTTCATTCGGGGTTAGACTCAAAAACGGCACATTCTTCTTTTTCAACTCACTAACTATTAAGTAATAGGCTTTTCCTGAAACTGTTGCCACGGCTATCTTTACTTTCATATTGCTTTCCTATCTGTATTATCTTTATAGCATAAAACAAAATATTAGTTTCGCTGTTTATATTCGTTGATGTGGATAGGTGTGCTACACAATATTCCAACAGGCTGCAAAACGATTGATGAAATTCTGGAAGGTGGTATTCCAAACCGAAAAGTCAGCTTAGTTTATGGCGAAGCAGAAACTGGGAAAACGACCTTGGCCATGCAATGCGCACTCAACTGTGCAAGACAAAAATACAAAACATTATTTGTGGATTGTGACGGCACATTTTCGGCGCAAAGGCTTTCCCAAATCGCCTTAAAAGAATTCAAAAATATTTCAGAGTTGATAATTTTAATGAAACCAAACAATTTTAGCGAACAAACAATAGTCATAGACCGACTGACAGATTACATAACTAAAAGCTTCGGGCTCGTAGTCATTGACACTCTCACATCTCTTTATCGCGCTGAAATCGCAGAGTATCCTGAAAAAACATTCAACCTAAACCGTGAACTGAACAGACAGATGGCGTGTTTAGCACAAATTGCCAAAACCCATAAAATCGTAGTTTTAACAACAAGTCAAGTGCAAAGCGTCTTCAACGAAACCCTCGTAAGCATAGAACCCGTAGCTACTAGAGTTTTAAGATTCTGGGCAGATATTATCATCGCTATGAAACCTACCGAGAATCCGCAAATAATCAGAGCGACCTTGGAAAAAAACCCCGAAAAAACGCTACCCTCAACTTGCCACTTAAAAATAGAAGAGACAGGAATACATGAATGTCTAATTCATTAATGGTTGTATAAAATGGAAATAGCACAACTAATCATTGAAGCGCTAAAATTCATATTTCCGGCGTACTGTGCCAACGCTATACCAGTAATCACTGGTGGAGGTCTTCCTCTGGACTTCGGGAAAAAATTTTTAGATGGAAAGCCGATTTTTGGGAAAAACAAAACTTTTCGAGGCTTCTTTTCTGGGCTGGCTGTTGGAACGGCTGTTGGTTTTGTAGAAAGTGTATTTTTCAATTATCCCATCGTATTCGGCTTATTGCTATCTTTAGGAGCTTTATTCGGAGACTTAACCGCGGCATTCGCAAAGAGAAGGCTTGGACTATCTCCTGGTGACTTGTTGCCTGTTGTTGATCAAGTTAATTTTGTAATAGGGGCAATTCTGTTCTCTCTTCCCATTTGTTTACACACGCTGTCTTGGGAGCTTCTAGCCGCTGTTCTNATTGTAACTCCCCCTATACACTTGTTAACAAATTTTGCAGCATATAAATTGGGTCTAAAAAGTAACCCTTGGTAAAGCTTTCACCCGCCCATTTTTATCCGTATTGTGGTTTCAAGGAATATGTATGCCATAATCAGAAAAACTGCACCTATCAGGAACATCAGGTAGGCTTGTCTTGGCTTGTAAGCATATTTTGTACTTTGATACATAACTATCGCTCCGATGATGCCCAGCGAATAGAGAATCATGGCGACAATACTGTCGGTTATAAATTGNTCCGATAGTTGTGGGTAAAGAAAGATGAAGCGTGAGCTCACATAAGCTGATGGAAGTGGTCTATTTACTAAATCGTAAAGGCCTCCTCCGAAGAGAAATATGGCTGCAGCTATGACAATGGCTGAAAGAACTATAGTGGACGGCTTTGTTGTTGAGATTTTTCTATAGAATCTGTTTATGGAATAGGACAGTGATGATATTCTTCTCTTAACGTTGCGTGACACTTTGTTTTTCACCACTTTTAATTAAATGCTCCGCCACTTCCTTAGCCCATTCGCCTGTTAGTGGATTCTTAACAATCTCACTTAAATACTCTTTCCAAGAGATCCTTAATGCCTTTTTCCATTTATCATATTTCTTGTCAATGCTTTCATAAGCCTTTGCATGTAGTTCGCAGTAACCTTTTTCGACAGCCTCTCTACCGCATATTACGCATTTCAATTCTTTTCCTCCTCTCTTTTTTTAATGGGCAATCCGGATTGAAACACAGCATCCATGGGCGTCTTCCTTTCATCCGAACCTGAACTGTAGGCCAACCGCATCCACGACAGTTCTTTCCAAGGGGTGTAACCGACCCTTTTTGTGGGAGTGGAAATGACGTCTCACATTTCCCTTTGAAATAGTTCGTACAGCCAATGAAACGTTTACCAGTTTTCCTCGAGTAGAGTATCATGAGCTTGCCTGTGCCACAAACTGGGCACGTGCCAATTATCCTCTCTTCCAGCCTAGCCCTTTTTATAGCGTCGCTCAACTGTTTGCCAATTATTTTCTCTTTCTCTTTTAACTCCTGTACTACTGGCTTAAGGATTTCAACGGTGTCCACTAACACGTTTTCCCTTTTTTCTCTTTTGGCTTGTATCTTATCCATCCTTTCCTCAAGTTCACTTGTCAATCTTATTGAAACAACTGGTGGACAATATTTTTCGAGAACTTCGAGAACTTCAAAGCCTAAATTTGTCACTATCATTCTTTCTTCTCGAACATACTTCCTATCGTAAAGTGTCTGCATGATGTTCGCTCTTGTGGCTTTCGTCCCAATTTCAGTGTCTTCCATTTTTTTGAGGAGACTGCCAGGATTATATCGCGGCGGGGGCTTCGTGAATTTATTCTCTGAAATCACTTTCTTAACTTCGATTGTTTGTCCTTCTTCTATTGGGGGTAAAAGAGTTTCTTCTGATCTCAAGTATGGTCTGTAGAAGCGTAACCAACCTTCCTTTAAGGTTTGTCTTCCCCTCAAGTAGAAGTGGTGCTCATTAACGTTGATGCAAACTTTCATGGTCTGCTTTGTGGCTGGTTCGCTGAAAACAGCCATAAATCTTCTTACAACAAGATCAAGAACTTTCTTTTCTGAATCATCTAAATCTCTTTCAGGCAGTTTTCCAGTTGGGTAGATGGCAGGGTGTGCTGGATCTTTCTTTTTTCCTTCTCTGGGTTTCAATTCTGGTTTTCGGAGAAGCTCTTTTGCGAGCTTTCTGTATTTTGGGAATCTGCTCAGTTTCTTTAATATTGCCTTATAGTTTATTTCTGGTGGGAGTTTTTGACTGCTTGTTCTTGGATAGGAGATCAAGGCGTCTAGATAAAGACGTTGAGCGATGTATGATGTGCGTCTCGGCGTATAACCAAATAAGCCATAGGCTTCGCTTTGTAGAGTACCCAAATCAAAGGGCACGGGTGGATTCTGGTTGAATCGTTTGACATCGATTTTTTCAACTTGCCCATTCTTTCTTTTACATGCATTTAAAATGGTGTCCGCTTCGGTCTTGATTTCGATTTTCTGTTTCTCGTATTCTGCTTCAAAAACTGATCCGTTTATTTCGACCTCTGCTTTTATTTCCCAGTAAGGTGTGGGTACAAAACTTCTGATGGATTTCTCCCTTGAAACGAGAAACTTTAGGGTTGGACCTTGCACTCTTCCCGTGCTTAAAGTAGCATATCTCCCACTCCAATTCCTTGCCGATATCGTTAAGGCTCGTGAAAGGTTTACACCATAAAGCCAATCAACCTCGTGTCTTGTGCCTCCAGCCTCTATGAGTGCAAAATCCAAGTGTGGGTGCAATTCAGCGTACGATTGCTCCAGTTCCTCCTTAGTAAGGGTGGAATATTTCATACGTTTAGAGATGGTTTCTTTGTCACCGCACGCATATTTCAGTATGCAATATCCAATTACGCTTCCTTCAATGTCATAATCACATGCATCAACAAACATGTCAGCGTCTTTCGCAAGTTTTGAGATAGTTTCAATCCATGTTCGAATTTGTTTTGCTCCTCTTTCAGCAGCATATCTCGGCACCCATCTGAAATTGAAAACTGGATAATAATTTCTTCCCTTTCTTTCTTCAGCAACAGTATATAAATGTCCTAAAGCTGGAACAACGACTATTTCCTTATCTCTTTTAGCCACATAATACGGTACTCCATTGTCTTCCTTCTTTTGCACTTTTCCCTTCTCATTGAGAGCTGAAGCTATCCTCTGTGCAGCATCCGGCTTCTCCGTAATAATCAGCGTATACTTTTCCATCTCAGCACACTTTCTATAGGCACATTAAGGAACGACTTCAATTAAACTTCGTAGACAAAATTAAAAGTTTCTGTGAAAGCAAGTGAGGGGCAACTTCCTAAATTAGCAACCAATAAATACGTCATGATCGTTTACTTCATTCACTGTTAAAATGGAGTGTAACGCTGTGCCCCAACTTGTTATATGTCAAAAATGTGGCTACATATTATATGACGAGGATGACCTTAAGCCGCCAGACGAAATCCTACATCAATACAATGGGAAATGCCCTAAATGCGGCAAAAAACTTGCACTCGTACCATTAGATGTTGAAGTAAAACCCGCAAAATAATCTGAGGAAGAGAAATTTGACAGAGAAAACACGTAGAACTCAACTTTATAGAGTGCACAAGAAAACAGCGAAAACAACTGTTTTTGCTGGTTTTGAAATGCCCTTATGGTATAAGGGAGTAATCCTGGAGCATTTGACGGTGAGAAACAGCGTTGGCATCTTCGACATCTCGCATATGGGTCGTGTTTTAATCACTGGTGAAGACTCCGAAAAACTCCTAAATTATGTAATAACAAACGATATTTCCGTGGTGCCACCTGACGGTGCTCAATATTCAGTTATGTGCAATGTAAATGGTGGTATAATAGACGATTTCGTTGTATACCGGTTAGAGATAGAAAAGTTTCTGATGGTCTTTAACGCGGGTAACAGAGAAAAAGACTACAACTGGATAATTAAAAACGCTGAAGGCTTTGATGTAAAAATCGAAGATGTTTCGGATAATGTGGCAATGTTCGCGGTTCAGGGTCCAAACGCTGAAAAGACGCTTCAAAAAATTTCTACAGCAGATTTAAGCAAAATTGGAAGATTCAAGTGCCGAAATTCACGTCTAACGGACGTGGAAGTTGTCATCTCTAGGACTGGATATACTGGTGAAGATGGCTTTGAGATCTTCGTATGGAACGCCTCATTAACGAAACCTGATAACGCGGTGAAGTTATGGAACGCCATTCTTGAGGCTGGTAAATCCTTTCGAATAGAACCCTGCGGCTTGGGGGCAAGAGATACCTTAAGGCTTGAAGCTGGACTGTGCCTTTATGGAAATGACATTGACGAAAGCACAACTCCTCTAGAAGCAAGGTTAAACTTCGTTGTGAAATTGCAGAAAGAAAATTTCATAGGGAAGGATGCATTGCTGAAACAGAAAAAAGAGGGAGTTAAACGTAAACGCGTTGGAATACGGATGATAGAGCGGGGCGTACCTCGACAAGGATTCGAAGTTTATGGCGACAAAAACGAAAAAACAGGATACATAACAAGTGGAACATTTTCACCATTACTTAAATATGGCATAGGAATGGCTTATGTTCAGGCAGCTCAAGCTCAGAAGGGGAACTTCGTAAACGTTAAAATACGCAACAGATTAGCAAAAGGCAAGATCGTGTCATTTCCATTTTATGACGCTGAAAAATACGGTTATAAGAGGAAAACTATAACATAAAAAACCGCTAATCAACCATAAGAGAAATAAAACACCTCAATAATCTGTGTTAAAGAGATGATCAAATGAGGATCAGAAACGTCCTATCAAAGGAACGCCTTGTCAACAGTCTAAAGAGTCTAGGAAAGCTCCGCATCAAAGTGAGCCACGGCTCCATACTAACTTTTTCAACTCTAGTGCTTATACTCTTCATAGCTTTTACAATACGTCTATTTCCTTTACGCTGGGAAATCGACCCGGAAATAGGCTCGGTACATTTACACTTATCAGAATTTGACCCATACTTTCAATACCGGTTCACTGAATACATGGTAAAAAACGGTTTCATTTCGTGGGCTTGGCCTACACAATGGGTTGACACTCAGAGGTGGTACCCAGGCGGATATAATGTTGCAAGAGCGGGGCTTCCGGGATTGCCACTAGCAACGGCATTTCTGTATAGAATAATCTCAGCGTTAGGTGTTAACATTAATTTAATGGATTTCTGTGCGATTTGGCCAGCCATTATGGGCGCGCTTGCTTGCTTAGCGATTTATTTTCTGGGTAAGGACATAGGAGGAAAATCGGTGGGACTATTTGCGGCTCTCTTTTTAGCTTTNAGTCCTTCCTACATTCAGCGAACTCAGATCGGATTCTTCGACGATGAAACGACAGGCATATTGGCTCTTGTGCTTTTTATGTTTCTGTTTTTGAGGGCGATAGACAGGGATAGGTCATTGAATTCAAGCATAAACTATTCGCTTGCGTCGGGTATAGTGTTGGGATATTTCTGTTCCGGATGGGGTGTCGCATATTATGCAATCGGCATCACGATTCTTTTCGCTCTTGTGTCTGTACTACTTAAGAGATACACGCAACGTCTTTTGCTATCATACAGTCTAGCTTTTGGATTTGGTTTGTTCATCGCAACATGCATCCCGAAACTTAAGATAACCTATCTGACTACAGGCGTCGTTTTGCCAGTTGCTGGTGTATTTATACTGCTGTGTTTTTGTGAAGCTTTTCGTGCCTTGACCTCCACAAAATGGAGAACAATATTTATGGTCATTTTGCTCGCCGTGTTAGTTGGTGGTTTTTCTGTTCTTTGGCAGTTTGGCTACATGGGGGGTATAGCTGGAAAGTTTACTTCGGTTATAAATCCGCTGTTCCGAGCTGGGTTTCCGCTTACAGAGTCTGTGGCTGAACATAAAATTTCGGCTTGGGGGTCCATGTACTATGATCTTGGAATAGTGATAATCTTCTTCCTAGCTGGCGTTTTCTTCATATTAAGAGATCTTAACGACAAAAACTTGCTTCTCTTAATTCTTGGTTTAACATCTCTATACTTTGCCTGTTCCATGGTACGTCTACTTGTTCTTATGGCTCCTGCATTTGCTCTCTTGGCAGCCATTGGAATAACACGGATACTGAAACCATTCAACACTTTATTAAAGGAACTGCCAAAAATCAGTGTGAAAAAGAAGTATGCTTTACAACCTGTCGGGAAGGAATTTAGCGGTGCTGCCGTGTTTCTAATTTTCCTCATTCTCATGACAAATTTTGCTTTTCCAATGCCCAAAGTGTACAGGCAAGCTTGGACTCCAGTCACTATCTCTGCTGGTAGTCTTCCCATCGCCCCTGCAAAACCTGTACATGAATGGCTAGACATGTTGAACTGGGTCCAAACCAATCTCGAAGGAACTACTGTTGTATGTAGCTGGTGGGACTACGGGTACTGGTTAACAATTCTGGGTAACATGACAACGTTGGCTGATAACGCTACAATAAATACGACACAGATACAAAATATCGGTTTCATTTTTATGGCTAACGAAACACAAGCATTAGAAATGCTAAAACTGTATGATGCAAAATATATCCTCGTTTTCACAACCTTTGACACCAACGGAAATTGGATTGGCTATGGCGACGAAGGAAAATGGATGTGGATGGCGCGCATTTCAGGACAAGCAAATGAGCGATTGCAATGTTCATGGACTGATGAAGATGCGTTCGGGATATATAATTCCACCACACGCAAATGGGATTGGAACCCTCTGGGGATGAGTTCAACTATTTATAAGTTAATGGCTTGGGGAAAACACCGCTGGTGTGAAAACAATAGAGGCGGCAACGATCCTGAACTGCAAGAATGGCTTAGGAACTTTAATTTGACCAGTGCAGACGTTCAGGAAGCACTTGCACGCATTGAGCCCAAATATTTTAAGGAGGCGTATTTCGCGGGAGCGGAAGGAAGTGGGTATGGCGGCATTGTCCCGCTGGTATGCCTTTATGAAATCGACTGGGGAACATACTACAGTGATTATCCAAGTGGATAAAGGAGAGATAGGTTGTTTCCGAAAGCTCGGGATTATCATAAGCCAAATAAACCTTCAGTTCCGAATGGTTTAGGTGCAATCTACGTTCTAGTTAGCGCGACTTATCTGTTCCTATTGCATTGGTATAACCCGTCAGAAATTGATGTTTCTAACAATGTTTCCCCCGCTTTAACTTTAGCCGTCTGCATATTGTTTGGGGGTTTCATGGGTTTGCTTGATGACTGGATGGATTTGAGGTGGCGTTATAAGGCTTTCTTTCCTTTAATAGCTGCAATACCGCTCATTTCGTTAGCCACCAGACTTGAACTGCGTACGTCAATTGCAATACCAATTTTTGGAGCTATAGATTTTGGCACCTACTATTATTTCATAGTTCTTCCGTTGATTGTGACCGTAACCACTAACACAGTGAATCAACTTGGGGGATTGAACGGTCTAGAAACAATCTGCCCAGCGATAATCATAGTGGGGATGATGGCTATCTCAGGATCAAACGTAATTCTGTTATACGTTCCATTGATCGTGTGGCTCCTACTAGCTTTATTTAATTTCCAAGGCAAAATCTTTGTTGGCAATACTGGATCTTTTGCCATTGGAATGACGTTAGCCGCTTTTGCGATTATTTCAGATTTGAAATCTAGTTTGCTAATTTCAATTTTACCATACATTTTCAATTCTTCATTGATTTTGTTGAATTACTTCTTTTTTAGGACGAGAGCGAGTGTTTCCTTTGATGGAGAAAAACTGTTTTCAGATCATAGAAGGAGTCTGATTACGCTTATAACTTATCATCGTCCTTTAAGTGAACGCCAAGCAGTTGCGATAATTTCGCTTTTGGTCGCAGCTTCAACTTCTGCTGCTTTGATTTTTCAATGGCTATTGTTGTAACGTTTTTTTACGTGATTGTGTAAGTATCATCGCGTTACACACAAAAGGGCAAAAATTGGTTGGAAGGCAAGGCTTAATACGGAGGTTGCTGGAGAACTAGTTTCCGTGCACGATTAGTTAATGTGGGGAATCAGTTATTTGCCCAACATTGAATATCCCGAACGTTTCGGTTGCAGTAGACATCACTAACATAGCAGGTGTCAGACTAGGCGCCGAAGGCGGTACTGGAGCTATTAATTTCGATGTAAAGGCAAGATTAGAGGAGAAAGAACGCAGAAGTCAAATGGTTACTGTTGGTTTTAGTCTATTTTTGACGACTAAACCGAGTGTTGTGAAGTTCGAGGTTGAAGGCACTGCGACTTTAACTGGTAAAGACGAAGAAATAAGCAAGATGTTAGAGGTTGACCCTGAAATAAAGGTGCCACACGTTTTCCAGAAGGTTTACCAAAACGCGTTTGCCGCGATGTATCTGTTGTCAACTATCTTGAAGGTTCCTTCACCTCCGCATAATTTATTCCCTCGTTCTCAAACGGAAGGAATAGCTACAGAAGATGTTGAAGTAGAATCAAGAGTCAGGGGAGCAACAGCAGAAGAACATGTTGAAGAAAGAACTGAAGAGCCACCAAGCATGGAAAGCGGGGGAGCAACAACAGAAGTGCCTGAAACACCCACAAGAGATGTTGATGTGGAACCGAGAGCAGAAGAACGCGTTGAAAGAAGAACTTAAGGTTTGGCAGACACGGAAGGTTGAGTTTTCCATAGCAACGTTTATAACATGAAGTCTGTGTGATAGATTTTTGTTGGCGGGTGAGTGGGCCTCCACCCGTTCCGCTATATAAACCCCGGAGTAGGAGGTGAAAAAACGAAATTTGACAGTAGAGACATAGCTTTAACAGCGATTTTTGCAGCTTTGTACGTGATAGTGAATGTTCTTCAGATGTTTTCTGTGGGTAATCCCACGGTCTATGGGCCTGTTCAGTTGCGTGTTGCTGATTGCTTGATTGCCCTAGCTGCCCTGTTGGGTTGTCCTGTCATTGGGGGTGTGACCATTGGATGCTTTTTGACCAACGCTTACTATTTCATTGGAGTTGAAGATGTAGTGTTTGGACCTATTGCTAATTTGATTGCGGCAACCATAATTTTCATGTTTAGGAAACATCGTTTCATAGCGTGCGTAGGTGGAGCCTTTCCCATCGGCTTTATCGTGGGAGGTTATCTTTGGTTGATCTTTTCTCCACCAGACGTTCTAAGTACGTTACCAGCGTGGGCTGCCATGATTGTCAGCATAACAATTAGTAGCTTAATCGCAACAGCAATAATTGGGTACTTACTACTTTCAATACTTAGTAAACCAAACATTCTGGAACCTCTAAAATCTCGTGGACTAAAAGTGATTACTGAAGACAAGTAACGTCTACATGAAGCGTTCCAGTTTCGTCAATCCTATTATTTCGTCGAAGTCTAAACCTAACGCGTCTAGTACTTGGTCAAATGTCGAACGGAGGTAAGCTACGTACTTGTCAACGTCAATCTCGTTTTTTGTTGCTAACTCGACTGGTTTGACGTGTGGTTCTCTAACAACCTTCACGAAGCTCATTAAGTCGCCGGCTTTCACTTCCACTCCTCTTTTTTGGAGAATCCTTGCCGCTTTAACGTGTTGGGGCGTTGTTTTTGTGTAGCGTTCTGGTGCTTCGCCTAAAACCACGTTGAATGCTAATTCGTTTAGGTTTTCCCATTCTCTTCTCTTCAGCCGTATGTAGCGGTTGCGAACGATTTCACATATGTCTTTTTTGGCATCTTCGAAATCTGCTGGTGATTTGACTTGTGTCAAGCGTTCTTTCATTTCGTTGAAGGCATTTTTGATGAACAATGGTATGTGCCTTTTCTTGCCTGTTAACCCTTTGACGTCAACGCTTCCATCCTCCAAAACCCCCAAGTAATTCTTTTTTCGCGAACTGAAAACTGCGTATCTGTAAACCTTGTCAACATCCAAGCTCATTTTTAATTCATGCCCAGTCCACTGGGCAAGTTCTTCAATCTGTTCTTTTGACGGGTTCTTTAAGAAAACACTGTCAGTATCGCCATAGAGTACTTGGATGTTGAGGTCTCTTGCTTTGTCAATTATTTGGGTTATCGAGTGTCTGCCGATGGCTGCCGTTGCTTCTGCCACTGGCGGACAGTAAAGGTCGAAGGATTCTGCACCGAAAACTCCGTAGCTGGCGTTTAATATGACTTTAAGTGCTCCTTGTATGATTTTGTACCAGCTTCTTAATTCTGCTTGTAATGTTTTTTCTTTTGATTTTGGTTTGTACCATCGGACTCGTAAGTCTCTAAGTGAACCGATTAGTAGGCTTTCTAGTGCTCGTTTTTTGGTGCAAACCCAATGAGGTGTGTCTGGAACACGGTTGTTGTGGCATTCTGGATGCGGACAACATATGGATTGGTAGCCGAGGTTCCAAACTTTTGTTATGGATGGGTACAGGCTTGGAAAGTCCATAACTGCAACGTTGAAGTGGACGCCTGGAACTGGTTCAACAACAATTGCGCCTTTGTATTTCTTTCCTTTAATGATGGCTTTTGTTGTTGTCTTGCCTTTTGTGGCTAGTATGTCTGCTGCGTTTGGAATGAGCATGTTTCTTCTGCGGTGTTCGCGGTGCATAAAATTCCTTATCCATCTTGATACGCCTTGACGGCTCACGTCTTCCATGGGCATGCTACTTATTCTGGCTAGAACTAGAATGAGCTTCATAACTAGGTCGTCTTCGAAGCTTGTGAGCTTAAAGGTGATTTCACCATCTCTGAGGCAGTATTTGGCAAGTTCTGTGTAAGTTAACTCGCCTATGCTCTTTTCCAGCTTGATCTTTTCTGTTTCGATTAGGGCTTTACCAACATCGTCAAGTTTGACGTCTCGATAGCGGTTGCTGAAGGCGTATATTTGGATTGAACGGTTGAAGAAAAACTTGTACAAGTCAATGTGGACGCCATATTTTAGCAAGCAAACGCGTCTACCAACTTCTACTGGGATTTCATTTCGTCTAAAACCGAAGTTTTCTGCTCTGTGAGTTAAGTAACGAAGGTCAAAATCGTCACCGTTAAACGTGAGGATAAAGGGATAATTCCGTAAAGCATCAAAAACCGCTCTTATGAGCTTCTCTTCGGAATCAAAATACTCAAGGTTTACATCGGCTGGAAGATGTTCAGTTCCTTCTCGAACATTCTGTCTCTNTAATAGTAAAACTCTCTTCTGTCCATCAGAGCCATAGAGCGATACACACACGACTGGGTAAGCGGCTTCGCGTGGATCAGGCATCCTTGTTGGAATTGCTGAGTGAACCTCTATGTCTAGTGCCACGCGGCGGAATTTTGGGGCTGGATATTCCAGAAGCCTAGCCCACTGCTCAATGTACTGTTGCTCTTCGGATGTGGCGTCTTTGAAAATTTCACGTATGTGCCTCGTCATTTCTTCAGCTTCTTTCAATGACTTTGGAACAAGTTTGCCATTTTTAACTTCGTAGATCATTCCAGGCCAAAGGTTCCTGTCATAAATGTAGGATTGGTAATACTTTATCTTGGCTTCCCAGACTTTGATTTCCTCTGGAGATATTGGTGTTCCTGATACTTTTGGAAAGTCTTCTGGGATTATGTCCCTTATGCATCCTGCTGGGCGGCCGCCAATGGCCAGTGGGTCTTTAGCTATGACTTTTGTTACTTTCACGTTTCCATCAAGTAATGGGTCATTTTTCTCAACTATCTCGAAATGGTCGAAGCCTGAATGGTGAGTTAAGCGGTTGATTTTTTCAAGTTCGTATGGTGAAAGGTTGGTTAGGCAGTATGGCTTGTGTCCAGTGTTGTCATACCAGAAATAGATTTGACCTGAATTTGGTTCGTAAAGTTTGATTAATGCTTTTCTGGTTTTTCCATTGTATGTGGCTGAAACAAAGTATGAAGGAGGCAAGTTCTCAGGGGCAACTGGCGGAAAAACACGTTTTTCCTTTTCTTTTGCTACGGCTTTCGTGAAGGATGGGGCTTCCACTTTGTTTTTTTCTGAAGGTTTAGCCTTTGAGTGAGAGAATTCGGTTAGATGCTTTTGCGCCATTTTAGTCCTTAACCTAAGTACTATATGAACAAGATGTACTAAAATCTCTTACTAAACNCATAGGANTTTTCGTCTTCTCTAAGATTCCTAGTTCTTTGGCTATTATGGCCGCTAGTTTCGTTTTCTGTTGTTTATATTTCCAGTTTCATCAGATGCGCGCGCACTAACCTTTTTTGCGCAATTTACGGGGGCTAAAACTAAATCCGCTGTGCCTTTTACGGTGGCGTAATTAGGAATTCTTTGGATGCTTCGGGGCAGTAGGGGACTCCGCCAGTTGTGGGTAGGTTGGTGTAGGCATTGGCGTACACTGTGGCAACGCCTATGTATGCCCATTTCGGAATCTGCAGGTTAATGATGAAAAATTGGGATGTGCCAGGTGGAATCACCCAATCATGCAAAACGACTTGTCCGATAGGCACATTTTGCTCATCGTAGATAACAACTGTGAACGTTATGATCTTCGGAACTAAAGCCATGTTTTTTGTGGCGAGATTAAAGTACACGTGTTCGTCTCTTGCAAAGTTGTTCTTTGGGTTACCGTACTGATCAACTGTTTCGACCTTCATTATCTTTATTATCCAGCTGACGTTAAAAGCAAGCGTGTCGCTAGCAGTTTTTCCCAAGATTTCGACCATAGCGAGGACAGCGTATGTTCCGAACGTTGCGTTTGACGCCAACCTAAACCTAGTTGTAGCTATTCCATACTGGTTTGTTGAATTGGTTCTGTCAATAAGCGTTTCTCCACTTGGATCTCTGACCTCAAAGACTACAAACTTATTTTCTACTAGTTCGCAGTCGTAATGTGCTTCGGCGTATAAGATCACTTCTTCTTGGGGTGCAAAAGCGTCGCTGGGCTGGTTTAGGCCCTTGCCGCTGTATGGTTCGGGCTTCTGAGTGTACACGT
>JGI24422J19971_10001419_pt1 | contig 14584 bp, 7 predicted proteins | sample DeeMarSWOR152_54_FD_19971 | JGI IMG/M metagenome (IMG submission 19971) | reverse complement strand
GTCTGTTCAAAGGGAAGACCCTGGCGCTTTGCCAAGGCGAGTACATCTCGAGCCAGCCTCTCCGTTCGAAGTCCGGTAGGGTAGGCCATATTTCCGGCAACCTTGATTATGGTGCTTCCCTCAGCCCGGCTGAGTCTTTCATAGAGATCCATGTCTATCCAGATCTCGCGCTGATACTCTTCCAGCCTCGCCGCAGGAAGGATGCTGACCTCAAAAAACCCGTCTGAGGGGAGCTTGGTTTGTTCAAAACCGAAGCTGACGCCGTCAATTCTTTTTACCTTCTCCAGGGTGCCCGCCATCTCGTGATTGATCACCGCAGAACTCGTGGAGACTCCATCTATAATCCCCTTGTTCATTAATTCAGCGATCAGCGTGGTGACACCTTCATGGATATTCGGGCCGCTACCCACCACGGCTACCACCTTCCCACCCCGTTTCTTTGCGTCGACAATCGTCTCTGAAGCGAGCTTCACCCTAGTTTTCGTCTTTGATGGAAGGCCTTTAACCATGTCCTCAATCACTTTTCGCTCAACCGCCATGATAGCTCTCCCCTTCCTGGAATTATCACAAACACATTCTGGTGATACAAAAAATCAGAGACCTCGCTTCCAGGTTACATCGCGAAGCGGGGCCTCCTGACAGGTGCTTTTTTTAAGAACTATCACACGTTTCAGACCTGCACAAGTCATTTGTCCCTATCTCCTTATGTTAAAGGGTGCTAGCAATCTACTCACAGCGAACTTTCCACACCCCTCTGAAATTTCCACAGGGGCGCAGGGGCTTGACAATGAGGGAAAGCTCACCTATAAAATTTAGCTTTACTGCCTTCTATACCACCGCCCCGTCTATGGCGGGAAAACCTTATCTCTTAACCAGGCGCATCATATCGATGATGCGTCTTAAGGGGGGAAACAATGGGAGAGCTATTCGGTACGGATGGTGTCAGGGGGGTAGCCAACGAACATCCGATGACGGCTGATATGGCACTAAACATCGGTAGGGCAACGGCACTCCTTTTTAAGCGAAAAGGGCACACGCCGAGGATCATTATCGGGAAGGACACCCGTATCTCCGGATACATGCTTGAAAATGCTCTCGTCTCTGGAATCTGTTCCATGGGAGTGAATGCGCTGTTAGTGGGCGTGTTGCCGACACCGGGGATTGCCTTTGCAACGAGCAGCATGAGGGCTGACGCCGGAATCGTTATATCTGCCTCTCACAATCCCTTTCAGGACAATGGGATCAAGATATTTTCCAACGAGGGATTTAAACTTCCCGATGAAAAGGAGCTTGAGATAGAAAACCTGATATTTTCTCAAAACATACAAGCACTGCACCCTTCGCCCCATGAATTGGGCAAGGCATACCGCATTGACGATGCACGGGGTCGGTACATCGTCTTTCTGAAGAACTCATTTCCTAAGGACTATACTCTCGAGGGAACCAAGGTTGTGCTCGACTGTGCTCACGGCGCTACCTATAGGGTGGCGCCTGAGACCTTTTTTGAGCTTGGAGCTGAGGTTACCGCTCTGTTTGATGAGCCAAATGGCGAAAATATCAACGATAACTGTGGATCTCAACACCCTGAAACCCTGGCAGAGGAGGTGCTCAAGATCGGCGCAGATGTCGGATTTGCCTTTGATGGGGATGGCGACCGCCTTATTGCCGTTGATGAAAGGGGTTCGGTGCTGACAGGAGATCAGATTATGGCCCTTTGTGCGAAGAGGATGAAACAGGAGGGCACCCTGCCAAACAACGTAGTTGTAAGCACCGTTATGAGTAATATCGGGCTTGGGATCGCATTGCGGGAGCTCAGTATCGACCATGCCATCACCAAGGTGGGTGATCGATATGTCCTCGAGGAGATGCAAACAAAGGGAGCGTCAATCGGAGGCGAGGAATCAGGGCACGTGATCTTTTTGGACCATCATACCACCGGTGATGGAATCATTACGGCCTTGCAGGTTCTGGCCACGATGAAAAGGGAAGCTAAGCCGCTATCTGAGCTGGCCCAGATCATGACGGTATTCCCTCAAAATCTCATTAATGTAGATGTAAAAACTAAACCTGAATTGTCCACTGTTCCTGAGATAAACGAGGCTATCAGGGAGGTGGAGGCAAAGCTTGGCGAAAAAGGAAGGGTGCTCGTTCGGTATTCAGGAACCCAGCCCATGTGTCGTGTTATGGTAGAGGGGCCCACCCAGGAGGAGACTGACAAATATTGCGAACAGATTGCTTCCGTGATTCGGGAGCAGATTGGCTGACCACAAGAGCGGAGTTAAGCCAAATGCCATTCAAGGTAATCGTGACAAGGGATTTCGATCACATGAGCGAAGTTGCTGCTCGCATAGTTGTTGACGACATTAAGGACACTCTGGATAAAAAGCATACGTATGTGCTCGGCCTGGCCACGGGCAATACGCCGACGGGCCTCTATAAGCATCTGGCCCGTGCGGCTAATGCAGGGGAGTTTGACTCCGCAAAAATCATAAGTTTCAACCTCGACGAATACATCGGGCTTCCCGGTGAGAATGCTCAGCAACGCTCCCTTCACCCTGAGAGCTACAGCTTCTTTATGGTGCAGGAACTCTTTGGGCTGCTCAAAACAAAATTCCGGGAAACCAACGTACCCTGGGGCACGCTCGTTGACCAGGAACGGTTCTTGGCCGAGCTTACGGCCCACCCCGGCGACTGGGAGGAGCAGGGCGAGGATAAGGGAACGGCTATCGTTATCAGCAAAAATGCCGAATCTGATTATCTGAGGTGGGTCCGCAGTGAAGTATTGGATGCCTACTGGAATAAGATTGAGCGAAGCGGTGGAATTGATCTCCAGGTTGTAGGGGTTGGTGGGCGAGGTCACGTAGCCTTCCACGAGTCCGGCATCCCCTTTGAGGGCAACAAAATGCTTCTCGTTAAACTTGATCATAACACCGTGGACAACGCCGTGAGAGATGGCCACTTTCCGAGCAAGGAACAAAGCCCATGGTACGCTGTCTCCATGGGCGTAGAGCTCGTTTACCGTGCAAAAACGGTCCTGCTTTTGGCCAATGGAGACCGCAAGGTAGATCCGGTAGCGGAGTCTCTCATTCTTGATCCTACGCCTTCAGTGCCCATTTCCTACGCCCAGTCATTTTCCCAGGGGGGCGGAAATATGATTTACGTTATCGATAAAGCCGCCGCGACGAGGGTTCTGGAAAACCTAGAAAGGATAAATGAGCGCGGTATTGCTGTTGAGAGTATCAGCGATTAACTCAATCGCTGATGACGCAGAGATGATAACATTCCGCTGAAAGCCCGCTATTTGCTGGACGGTTAATTTTGTCTTATCTCCAGCCGCGTTTTATCCGAGAAATCCCCCGCTCACCCGTAAACTCACCTTATTGGCAAGGCGTTTGCATTATGGCTCCTTGAAGCGTGGTGCATATGCTCAGAGGTTCTGGTAAAATACATTTGGTGTTGCATGCGAGAGTTCTGCTGTCATCTGGGAAGGAGAAGCTCTGGTAAAGAGTATTGGCAGATAATGATTTTCTTAAGGCACTTAAGGGCCCTTTGCGCAAAAGGCGGGTTGTTTCCGAGGATCTACCTTGGAAAAAGCCCGAAAAATGTTCCGCCTGGCGTCCTCATTGTCTTTCCGGTTAAAGACAACCAGCTGAACTGTGGGCTCACGGGCATAGTAACCTTTAAAGGCAGGCACTCGCCAGAACCGGAACCGCCCTTTGAGGAGATAGCGTCCCTGATGTCTCGACTCAAGGAGGGCACCTGTGAGGTTATCCTGAAGGAGATCAGGGATATCCCAGAGCGCTACCTTGGGGGAGAGAACTCAATGCGACGCCTCCAGGATCGCGTCTCGCATCTCAAAACTACCCCATCGCTATACAGGATCTTTAGAGAATCCTCCCTTAGGAAGGAACTTCAGAGCCTCTCCCGGGAGTTGAGGAAGATCATCGAGGAGGAAGTCGAGGGACAGCGGCAGCGACCTACTCTTCTTTCTGCCGAGGAAAAAGAGGTTATCACCGATAGAATTACGCTCGCTAAGGACATCCACTGGTCGTTAGAGGAAGAGATACTGAAAAACCTGAAAAATATAGAGGAGTTATCGGGCTTTTCTCGGAGGAATATGCCTTTCGTGGCATTTCACCAAATCAGAAACATCAATAGCCTATTCAATAACCTCGATCGGCTAGAGGTGAGGGGGAGGGATTCAGCAGGCATCTCAATTATTACGCTCCTGGGACAAGGCGAATATCCACAGTTTGAGCAAATACTGCGGAGGAGATCGCTGCTCAACGAGTTCCGTTCCCGTCAGAAAGAGAAGATCCTCTTGAACAGGGGGATCACGGTTTCAAGAAGGGATGGGCAAACCTCCCTCATATTCACCTACAAGATTGCCGCTCAGATTGGCCACCTCGGTGACAACGTTAGGTTTCTGAGAAAACAGATCAGGGACGATAAGGTATTTCAGTCCATGATCACCCTGCCGAGTCTTTATCAAACCATGATCGCCCATACGCGCTGGGCCTCTGTTGGAGAGATCACCGAGCCAAACTGCCATCCCGTCGATAATGCTATCGATCACGGTGAAAAGATGGATGCCTTTAATGGCAGCAAGGGAGTTATTCACGTTTGCCTCAACGGAGATATTGATAACTATTTGGCTTTGAAGGAGGAATTCGAAAAAGACACAAAACAGGCTATCCCTGAGCAAATCACTACAGACACCAAGATCATACCCCTCCAGATACAAAAATACTATGACAGGGGCTGCGCTCTTGAAGAGGCTTTCCGGCTGGCCGTCAATGATTTTGAGGGCTCCCATGCCATCGCCATGCACACCGATATTGCACCGGGAAAGATCTTCCTCGCCTTGAGAGGGAGCGGGCAGTCGATCTTCATTGGACTAGGGAAAGAGCACTACGTCATGGCCTCGGAAATCTATGGGCTTGTGGAAGAGACTAACCGGTATATAAAGATGGAAGGTGAACGGCCCGTCGACGGATTACACGGCAAGAGCACAGGGCAGATATTTATCCTAGACCAAAACTCCACAGGTGAGCTTACCGGCGTGACTGGCCTGTATTATGACGGAGCTCCGCTGCACCTCTCTGAGGAATCCGTAAAGCAGACCGAAATCGCGACCCGGGATATTGATCGGCAGGATTTTGCTCACTATTTCTTGAAGGAGATCTTTGAATCCCCCCTATCGGTGGAAAGAACGGTCCAAAACCGATGGACCCTCGCTCAAAGGGGCGGAGAAACGCGTTCGTTATCTATACTGGACGATAAGGCTATCCCCCCTGCCCTGGCGGAATCTCTCGCCCAAGGCAAGATTACGGAGATCTTGTTCATAGGACAGGGTACTGCAGGGGTTTCCGCTCACAGCTGCGCCGAACTCCTTGGCTATTACTTGGCCGGCGCCAGCATCCGGATCGAAGCGCTCAAGGCCTCGGAGTTTAGCGGCCGGCTCTTGAAGGATGACCTGACGGATACGGTGGTTGTTGCCGTGACTCAATCGGGTACCACCACCGATACCAATATGGCCATCGATATGGCAAAAACCCGAGGGGCCTATACCATAGCTATTGTCAACAGACGGGATTCCAATATCACCTTCAAAGTGGATGGGGTCTTGTATACCAGCACGGGAAGAGATATCGAGATGTCCGTTGCCTCCACAAAGGCATATTATTCACAGATTGCAGCGGGGGGTCTTCTCGGCCTCAAGTTGGCACAGTTGACCGCACGGAGAGACGATGAGTTCATTTTCGGCGAACTTCAAAGGCTCCTGAAGCTCCCCTCATTGATGAAAACGGTTCTCGCCAGGGAAGAGGAAATTGCCAAATCAGCGCGCAGCCTTGCGCCAACTAAGAAATACTGGGCAGTCGTTGGGAGTGGTTTTAACAAGATAGCTGCTGACGAGATCAGGATAAAGTTGAGCGAGCTCTGCTATAAGACCATCTCATCAGATTTCGTTGAAGATAAGAAACACATCGATCTCTCCTCCGAGCCTCTTATTGTCATCTGTGCGGCCGGTAACAGGAGTGAGGTAATTGGTGATATCATTAAAGATGCAGCCATATTCAAGGCCCACCAGGCTACTACCGTTGTGATCGCCACGGAAGGGGAAGAGGGATTCAGGTCCTATGCAGATTCGTTAATCTATGTGCCGGAGATAGAGGAGCGTTTCTCGCCGATTCTCACTACCCTGGCAGGTCATCTTTGGGGTTATCATGCAGCAAGTACAATCAACGGAGAATCTCGTTTCCTCTTCAATTTTAGGGAGGAGATCAATAGCTATATTTCGACCTGCCTGGAGCAGGGTCTCGATATCTACCAAATAGTGCTCGACAAGGCATTTCAGGAGAAAACTGCCAGATTCGCTTCTGATTTCAAGAAAAGACTGGAGGACGGACGGTATACTACGGCCCTGGAGCTCAAAGCAGCTTCTGGTCTGACGCTTTTGCTAAAATACTTGTCTGGCCGGCTTCCCATGTCGGATTTTGAGCTGGATTTTGGAAAGAGCGGCACCGCGCCCCATATGTTTGATGTGTTCTTTCGCTGTATCGGGGGGGCCATCGATGATATGGCAAGACCAATAGATGCGATCAAACATCAGGCGAAAACTGTTACCGTGGGGACGAGCAGGATGTGGCAGCCGATTGAGGGATTGCTCTTTGAGGCCCTCCGGCGCAACGGATTTGAGGTAACCAATCTTACCAACAAGAATGTTCTCGTACTAAAAAATCTGCAGGGAGTTGTCTCGGAGGTACGAGGTGAAACACTCTATGGGATACGCAACCTGAGCTATTCGGGGGAACCGATTGAAGGCTCTGAGATTGAGCTTGTCAAGAAGCAAGGCAGCTCTGCTCGGCTTGCCTCCCGTGTGGAGGCCGATAGGCAACTTAAGGGAACAAAACGCATTATCGTCAAGGCCGGAAATGTGTTTATTGGGAAGGGAAGGATTGATAACAGGAGCATTCTTATTATCCCTATCATGCAGAAGGGCCCCAATATCGACCGCCTGCTCCTCCTCGACATTGGCTTTAAGGAGAGGGTGGCCCTATCAAAAAAGGTGACCGCCCTCGGTGATAAACATACTCACATCAAGAATATCGTGGAGGAGACAGGCCTAACGTGGAAAGATAGCTACCTCAACCTTTTGAATATCGAGGATCTCTTTGGCTATTCTGCAGAAAAAATAGCAGAATTTATAATGGCGAGCGTCTCCAAAGCCGAAGGCTCCTAAAAAACAAACCGCCCAGAAGAGCATACCGTTTCCTTCACCTATAANCCTGAGGCAGAGCGCCGGGTCATGGGCTGAAGTGAGCCCGCTAACGCCCCGCTATATTCACGACTAGGTGAGTAAAGCAGGCATGACCTCGGCGAAGAGGGCCTCAGGAGGGAACTGTGAGGCATGTCAGCAGACATCGATAAAACAAACCCCTTTGATCTGGACAGCACCCATAGATATGATTGGGATGAAGAGCCTGAAACCTGTTTATTCCGACCCGGCTATTTTCAGATCAGCATACCCTCATCTGTTAGGGAGCTCTGGAGGCCGAGAAGAAATGCTGATTGCGCCAGAGGCTCACAGCAAAATACATTTTTGTAGGAATTTTCAATTTCTCCTACAGGAATGTGTACACCAATTCCTGCCTTTGTTTTGTCATTCATTCTAATCTATTGGAAATACCCGTATTTTTGCCTCAGTATTTGCCCAAAGAGTTGGTATACAATGTGCACCATCTTCGCAGTAGTTTCTTAAGTGGGCGAGACGAGAGGTCCTCACTCTATGAGGCTTCTTTTTGCCAGCGAGGGATTTGACGAGGAAACTCGCCGTAGCCCGAACGCTATCATAAGCTTTGAGGAGGTCGCGATGGCAATCAATTGGGGTCCACAGTATATTGTGCCTTCAGAAACGCTGAAGACCTTTTCCGGCAGAGTTCTCTTAAGGGAAACCTTCGACGAGGCACTGCTGAGAAAGGAATTGGTTGAGCTCGGAATCCCGGGGGATCCAATTAAGGCAACTAATCCCTGGTATTGCAGAAAGAAGGACACTGAAACCTGGATTAAGATTGGAGAATCTTCAAACAAGAAGGATAACTTTGCTGTTCCCTGGGATACCACAAAGCTCGGAAACGGTGAATACCAGGTGCTCGGATTGATGCATGTCTGGGTGAGAAAAGATGACAAAGAAGTCGTGGTCGCCAGACAGAATATCGTAGATGTGACGGTTGAGAACTAGATCACCAAGCTGTTTGGCTCTGATAACAAGGNCTTGCGCTCTTTTCTTCAGTACTTACCTTGCCAGGGGCTTTTTGAAGGGTAAGCCTGCCATTTTTTCCAAGGGAAACTTCCCTCAGGGCAAACGGTGTCTCACTGGCCCCGTGAACACCCGCTACCTTTGATCTGCGGGCCCCCGAAAATCTACCCCTATCTTGACCTCGCTCATTGCCCCACGGTGTTCTCAAAAAGTCAGGGAACTTCAGGACTAAAATTACCTTACTGAGAAATAGGAAAATGTGGTATTAAAAAAAACGGTGTGCTCTATCCCGCTCTTGAGGCGATACTATGGATAAGATCTCTCCAGAAACCTATGATAGGTACATTAAGGCCCTCAGCGATATAAGTGAAGCGATCGCATCTGACAAATATCTGGAAGACATCCTCAAATTAATCGTCATCGTTACTGCTAAGGTTACCGGCGTCGAAATCTGTTCCCTATGGCTGATAGAAGAAGACGAAAAAGGAAAAAGGGCTAGGCTCAAGGCGACCCAGGCCATTGATCCAGTTTACGTTAAGGACCGCGTATTGAACTTGAATGAGGGTGTGGTGGGCTTTATTGCATCTACGAACAAACCCCTCATGGTAGAGGATGTCTTGAAGGAGCCAAGGTTCAAGGAAAAAGAGATGGCAAAAAAGCTAGGCTTGGTATCAATGCTCGGTGTGCCCTTGCACGTAAGGGAAGACAAGGTGATCGGCGTGCTCGACTGCTTTACGGTCAAGCCTTATGAATTTTCAGAAACAGAGGTCAACCTTATAACCGCCGTGGCTAACCAGGCCGCTGTTGCCATTGAGAATACTCAACTGATGGTGAAAACCAAGGTAATTGAGGAGGAACTCGAAAAAAGAAAGTTGATCGAGAGGGCAAAGGAAGTATTGATGGCAAAAAAAGGCCTATCCGGAGAGAAAGCGTTCAGGTGGATACAGAAAAAGAGTATGGACACCCGGAAGTCCATGCGGGAAATAGCAGAGGCAATCATGATCTCCCAGGACATATAGAGCTTGACATGTGATTGATTTTTCTTTATCTAGGTAGCCGCGTGTAGAAGGAAAAGGGTAATACAAGGGCGTATTACTTAAGACAACGAAGTCCACGTCGCTCAAAGGTGAGAGAGGTGGATTTTTTTTGTTCAAAAACTCAATCTGGCCAAGGAGGAACACCTATGGGAAATCTATCCAGACCAAACTCAAATGACGCAACGGTCAGCGCAAATCGCTCGCGGAATGTGGTCCCCATGAGCGGCATATGCTCTCGATGCATTGATGGCTGTACCGGCAACTGTGAGGTGTTTAAGGCGACCTTCAGGGGGCGGGAGCTTCTGTATCCAGGGCCATTTGGAGATGTCACTGCAGGTGCGGATAAGGATTATCCTGTTGATTACTCCCACCTCAACATCCAGGGATATGCCTTTGGGGCAAAGGGGCTCGCAAGGGGCATTAAGGGTGACTCAGATACGGCTATCTTTCCGGTGGTTAACACTGAAACTGAATATGGTTGGGACAAGAAGGTCAAGATGAGGATCCCTGTTTTCACCGGGGCGCTGGGCTCGACTGAAATCGCCCGCAAGAACTGGGAGCACTTTGCTGTTGGGGCTGCCTTGAGCGGCATCACCATTGTATGCGGTGAGAATGTGTGCGGCATAGACCCCCAGCTGGAGCTTGACAATAACCGCAAGGTGATAAAAGCCCCGGATATGGATCGCCGCATAGAGATCTATCGGAGATATCACCAGGGATATGGTGAGATTCTCGTGCAACTGAATGTCGAGGACACCCGCCTCGGCGTAGCCGAATACGTCAACAAGAAACATGGCCTCGATACAATAGAGCTCAAATGGGGACAGGGAGCAAAAAGCATCGGTGGTGAAATCAAGGTAGGCAGCCTTGAACGGGCGCTAGAGCTTCAAAGAAGAGGCTATATAGTCACACCTGATCCATCAGACAGCAGCATACAGGCGGCGTTCAAGGATGGTGCCCTGAGGGAATTCGAGCGTCATTCCAGAATGGGTTTTATCAGTGAAGAGGGTTTTCTTGGCGAGGTTCAGCGCCTCAGGGATATTGGTTTTAGGAGAATCACCCTCAAAACCGGGGCCTACAGCCTGAGGGAACTGGCCATGGCCATTAAATGGAGCTCCAAGGCTAAAATCGATCTCTTGACCATTGACGGCTCTGGCGGTGGAACGGGAATGAGTCCGTGGCGCATGATGCAGGAATGGGGTATGCCAAGCATCTATCTCCATGCCGCTGCCCATGAGTTCTGCCAAAAGCTGGCAGACAGGGGTGACAAACTGCCGGATATTGCCTTTGCCGGTGGTTTTTCCTCCGAGGACGGAATATTTAAAGGCTTAGCCATGGGTGCGCCATTTGTTAAAGCGATCTGTATGGGGCGGGCTTTGATGATTCCTGGTATGGTAGGTAAGAATATCGATCAATGGATAAAGGAGGGCAACGTACCGAAAACTATCAGCAGGTTTGGGTCCACGGTGGAGGAGGTATTTGTCAACTATGAGACCGTCAAGGATATCGTTGGCGCCGATGAGATCAAGAATATCCCGCTCGGTGCAATCGGCATATACAGCTACGGCGATAAACTGAAGGTCGGGCTCCAACAGCTCATGGCTGGCACGAGGAACTTCTCTCTTTCATCGATTTCACGCAACGAATTGATGTCTCTCACCGAGGAATGCGCCAAGGTAACTGGCATTCCATACCTCATGGATGCTTACCGGCAAGACGCAGAGGCTATTCTCAACAGCTAATAAACCATGCCGCGGGAAATGGGAGTCTGGCCAAGGGCCCGACTCCCATTTTTTGTGAAGGAAAACGGCTTGATAAATTCATCGTATATGACTATTGTCCCCGATAGCAAGCTTTACTGAGCACTGGAACCTTTGGAGAGAGTGAAAGAAGAACACAATGCCCAAGCGTAGTGACATCCACAAGGTTATGATTATTGGTTCAGGGCCCATTGTCATTGGCCAGGCCTGTGAATTTGACTACTCCGGTACCCAGGCGTGCAAGGCGTTGAGGGCGCTCGGCTATGAGATAGTGCTCGTCAATTCCAACCCGGCTACCATTATGACCGATCCAGGGATGGCAGATGTCACTTACATTGAGCCCCTCAATGTTGACACCATGGAGAAGATCATCGAGAAGGAACGGCCCGATGCCCTGCTGCCTAACCTTGGAGGGCAATCAGGCCTTAACCTTTCCTCTGAATTGGCCAAAAGAGGAACCCTCGAGAAATACGGTGTCAAGATTATCGGTGTTGCAATAGATGCAATTGAGCGCGGGGAGGACCGCATCGAGTTCAAGAGCACCATGGGGAAGCTCGGCATTGAGATTCCGAAAAGCGCGCCCGCATACAGCGTAGAAGAGGCAGAGAGAATCGCCCAAGAGCTCGGTTACCCCGTGGTCATCAGGCCTGCTTACACCTTAGGTGGAACGGGTGGCGGTCATGTTTATAACGTTGAAGAGCTAAGGACTGTTGCAAGCCGCGGCCTTTCGGCCAGTCTTATCGGCCAGATTTTGGTGGAGGAATCGGTACTGGGTTGGGAGGAGCTGGAACTCGAGGTGGTCCGTGACAAGAAAAACCAGATGATCACCGTATGCTTCATAGAGAATGTCGATGCCATGGGTGTCCATACCGGTGACTCCTATTGCACCGCTCCCATGCTGACCATAGACCCTGAACTGCAGATGAGGATGCAAGAGCTCTCCTATAGGATTGTGGAGGCGATTGAGGTGATAGGCGGTACTAACATTCAGTTTGCCCATGACCCTGAGTCGGATCGCCTTGTCGTTATTGAGATCAACCCTCGGACCTCCCGATCGTCAGCCCTTGCCTCCAAGGCTACGGGTTTTCCCATTGCTCGGGTTTCTACCCAGCTCGCAGCTGGCATGACGCTTGACGAGATCCCGTACTGGCGAGAGGGGACCCTGGATAAGTATACGCCGTGGGGTGACTACGTTGTTGTTAAGTTCGCCAGGTGGGGCTTCGAGAAATTCCACGGTGCCGAGGATAAGCTGGGTACCCAGATGAGGGCCGTTGGCGAGGTAATGAGCATCGGAAAGACGTATAAAGAAGCCTTTCAGAAGGCAGTCCGCTCTCTTGAGAACGGCCGCTATGGACTAGGCTTTGCAAAGGATTTTTACAACAAACCACTCAAGGAGCTGATGGATTTGCTGGCCGAGCCCTCGAGCGAACGACAATTCATCATGTATGAAGCCCTGAGAAAGGGCGCATCGGTAGAGGAGCTTTACAACAAGACCTATATCAAAACCTGGTTTATCGAGCAGATGAAGGAGCTCGTCGAGCTAGAGGAAAAGATCCTTACGTTCAAGGGCAAGGGGCTTCCCGATGATCTCCTGATTCGAGCCAAGAAAGATGGCTTTGCCGACCGCTACCTGGCCCAGATAATCGATATCCCCGAAAAGGAAATCAGAAAACGGCGCATTTCCCTGGGAGTAGTTGAGGGTTGGGAGCCGGTGCCGGTGAGTGGTGTGGAAAATGCCGCGTACTATTTCTCAACATACAATGCGCCGGACAAGGTCGAAACCGAAAAGGGCCGCAAGGTGATGATCCTGGGAGGCGGGCCTAACAGGATCGGTCAAGGGATAGAATTTGATTACACCTGCGTGCATGCTGCCTTTGCCTTGCGCGATCTTGGTTACAAATCAATCATGGTTAACTGCAATCCCGAAACCGTCAGCACCGACTATGACACCTCTGATCGACTTTACTTTGAGCCTCTAACCGTTGAGGACGTGCTGAGCATTTACGAAAAGGAAACCCCAGAAGGGGTCATCGTCCAGTTTGGGGGACAGACACCACTAAACATCGCAAATGAGCTCGCAGAGGCNGGAGTGAAGATAATCGGAACGTCGCCCGAGAGCATTGATCTTGCTGAGGACAGGGATCGTTTTCGGATGAAGATGGCCAAGCTAGGAATTCCTCAGCCAGAGTCAGGGATGGCAAGCACCTTGGAGGAGGCAGTGGGTATTGCGGATAAGATAGGGTATCCCCTCATGGTAAGACCATCATATGTGCTCGGCGGAAGGGGCATGGAGGTTGTTTATGATGAGGAGATGCTGAGACGCTATGTGACAGCCGCTGTTGGTGTTACACCTGAAAGACCAATTCTCATTGACAAGTTCTTGGAGAATGCCATCGAGGCTGAGGCCGATGCCTTGGCCGATGGAAGGCAAGCCTTTGTGCCCTCCATTATGGAGCACATTGAGCTCGCCGGTATCCATTCGGGAGACTCTGCCTGTATAATTCCACCTGTCAGCATCCCTGCCGAGCATATCGAAACGATTAACGAATATACCAAGAAAATAGCGGTGGAACTGAACGTCGTGGGTCTTTTAAACATACAATATGCCATCGCCCACGATACGGTCTATATCCTTGAGGCCAACCCGCGGGCATCACGAACTGTTCCCCTGGTTTCAAAAGTTTGCAATGTCTCGATGGCACGGATCGCTACCCAACTTATGCTCGGCAAGACAATTACCGATCTTAACCTCAAACAGCGGGTTATCCCACACTTCGGCGTGAAGGAGGCGGTCTTCCCGTTTAACATGTTTCCCGAGGTTGACCCCCTTTTGGGGCCTGAAATGCGGTCCACAGGGGAGGTGTTGGGGCTTGCCACAACCCCCGGCCTGGCCTTCTTTAAGGCTCAAGAGGCGGCCCAACAGCAGCTTCCAACACAAGGGACAGTTCTGATTACGTTGTCGGAAAGGGACAGATCAGCCGTTCTGGAGATTGGCAAACGATTCAAGGAGCTCGGNTTTGGGATAAAGGCCACTGAGGGCACCCATCGATTCTTGGCGGAGCATGGAACCGAATCGGAACATATACTTAAATTACANGAGGGGCGNCCCAACATCGTGGATGCGATAAAAAACGGTGAGATNCAGTTGGTGATTAATACNCCGAGCGGCAAATTAAGCAAGTATGACGATTCCTATATTCGTAAATCTGCGGTTAAGTACAAGGTCCCCTATATTACCACCCCGGCAGCAGCTTTGGCTGCTGCGAGGGGAATTGAGGCTTACAGCAGCGACCACGGGCTCGTTAAATCCCTTCAGGGCCACCACAGGGACATCGAGCGTGCTGGAGGAGGCAACTCATGAAACCCATGGGTGATAACTGCGGCGTTTTTGGCATTGTTAAGGATACAGACTGTGTTGAGGACATTTATAGGGGCCTCGACTTCCTGCAACACAGGGGTCAGCAGTTTTGTGGCATAGCAACGTATGATGGTAAAAGAATCTACCTGATAACACATTATGGCCAGGT
>JGI24422J19971_10001413_pt1 | contig 14595 bp, 11 predicted proteins | sample DeeMarSWOR152_54_FD_19971 | JGI IMG/M metagenome (IMG submission 19971) | reverse complement strand
TCTTGTGGCGTGTGACCTTATAGTCCTTTCTATCTCCCACGCAGACGCTCAAGCGGCAGCCCGCCTGCTCCTGCACGGAAAATTCAGTTTCCTCTTCCTTGTCGTCGAGAATCTGTTGGGCAAGATCGTGCCCTTCATTCTCCTGGCAGTACCGAGGTTGAGGACAATGACTACAACAATAGTAGCCTCAATCCTGGTGGTCATTGGAATATTCTTCATGAGATATGTAGTCGTTTTGGCCGGAGAATTCTTGCCGCTTCTATAAAGGTATTTTAAGTTATGTCAATAAAAAGAATCTCCAGACGAAGGTTCATGAAGACCAGTATCGCCTGGTTTGCAGGAACAGCTGCCGGTCTCGGGTCCATGCAAAGTTCAACCTCCGAAAAAAAGGCCGGCGTATCCCGGACCTCACTCAAGCCCCTCCAGGTCATCCCCACCACCTGCGAACAGTGTCCGGCAGGATGCGGGATCAATGCCTACTTGAACGGGGAGCGGCTCGTCCAACTCCTCGGGAATCCGGACCATCCCAACAACCAGGGCGGGATATGCGCTAAGGGTATTGCTGGCCTAAACCTGGTCAATGATCCCGAAAGACTGCTCTATCCGCTGAAGAGAAAAGGTCTGAGAGGCAACGGCCAATGGACTGAAATTACTTGGGACGAAGTTTATTCTACCCTGGCTTCGCGCGTAAAGGAATTAATAAGAAGCGGCAGGATAAGTGAATTCGTGTTTGATAAGGGTCATGATGATCCTTTACTCGATCGATTTATTTCTGCTATCGGAGCGACTCATATTATCGATAGGCCGGCCATGAAGAGCCTTAATCGGACCGCAGCCTACACCTCAATGACAGGATCTCCATCTCTTGTCGAGGATGTCGGAAGAAGTCGATTCGTCCTAAACTTCGGCGCCAATCCGTATGCTAACCACGACCAGTTCGTAGGAGTTGCCCGCCGGCTTATCCATGCCCGGGTCGAGAAGGGAGCAAGACTTATCACCTTTGACGTCAGGATGTCTGAGACTGCAGCCAAGAGTGATGCCTGGTATCCAATCAAGGCAGGAACCGATGGCATCGTTGCTCTGGCTATGGCTAAGGTGATCGTGGAAAAGGGACTGGCTAACAGGGATTTTATTGACCGCAAGACCAACTACTCACTGGCAATGATAAAAAATCACTTATCCCGTTATACTGCAGAAAAAGCGGCTAAAGAGAGTGGAGTAAGAACAGCGGACATCGAGCACCTTGCAGTCGAGTTTGCTACACAGAGGCCTTCTGTGGCTTTAATCGGAGGCGGGGTAAGCGATCACAAAAATGGAACCCAGAACGTAAGGTCTATAGCCCTCCTTAACTGGCTTGTCGGAAACCTTGAGGAGGAAGGAGGTCTTTTCTATCCTCGCTTTCCTGAAAGTCTCCAGCCAAAGGCGGCTAGCAAAGAATCCGGCTTAAATCCAACTCATAATATAAAAGGAATAGCAGAATTAAAAAAGACCAATACCCCGATTAACACCTATTTTGCCTATCTTTCCAACCCTGCCTACGCAGATGCTGACTGTGAGTCAACTGCCCGTTTGCTTAAAGACGAAAAAACTGTGCCCTTCCTGGTCGTAATGGATACCTATCTAACAGAAACAGCCATGATGGCTGACATGGTTCTTCCTGCGGCAACATATCTTGAGGGATGGGGAATAAGCAGTGCCCCATCACTGGATAAGGTTCCAGTTCTGAACCTAAGACAGCCAGTTGTATCCATGATAAGCACTGCCAAAGTCTTAAGGTCTCCAACCTTTGATGTAGGGAAGCTTCTGGAGCCAATGTTCCAGCCTAGGGGCGAAGCTGAGGAAGTGGGGAACGTGTGTCTGGAGCTCGCCCGAAGAATAAAAGGGACCATAGCAAGAAATCTTCCTTATAAGGATACACATGATTATGTAGCAAGGATAATCTCTTCAATCCCTGGCATAAATATGGAAGGTGGTCTTGAAAATTTGAAGAAGAAGGGCCTGTGGGTCGACAAAGCCTTGAAATCTAGCAGTTCTAGGTCAAGCGGCAAGAAGGAGCTCCCTGTCTTGCGCCAGAAGGTGAAAATCTATTCCAACGCCTTGAAGAAGAAAGGCCATTCCCCTTTGCCAGAGTATCAGGCTTTAGCCGTGACTAAAAGGAAAAAGGACGAGTTTATCCTCACCACCTTTAAATCCAATCTCTGGGCTGAAGGAACCACCAACAGTAAATGGGTTAGGGAGATACTCCATGAAAACCGCTTGTGGATTAACAAAGATGCAGCGCAAAAGTTAGGAATCAAGAATGGGGATAGGATTCGAGTTATTTCTTCTGTGGGGTCGCTAATCTCCCGTGTACTTACAACTCAACGGATTCACCCCGAATCTGTGGCTCTGGCTGAGGGTTTAGGCCATTCGGCAGTCGGAAATGTAGCCAAGGGCAAGCGATTCAGGAGCAACGACCAGGATACAGATCTCATCTGGTGGGATAAAAAAGGAAACGGTGTAAACCCGAACAAGATAATCGGAAGACAGGCAGATCCCATCGGCGGTGGTCTTGGATTGAAGGATACTAAAGTCCGTATCGAGAAAATATGACGCATCGAAAAACGGAGGCATGAAAGAAATGATTAAGAAATGCATTCAAATCGCCGCTATTGTTTCTTTCTTTTTGATAGCCATATCGCCACTGAATGCCAAGGACGGAAGCAACCCGGGTGAAATAACAAGGTTAACCCACTCAGGCAATAATGTTGTGCACTATCCTTGTTTAAGCGATGACGGCCGATGGATGCTCTATACGATTGAGATCAAGGACGAAGAAGATACTATAAAGGCAATTAGGTTGATGAATGTTAGAGACGGAAAAGAAAGAGAACTCTTCCGCGACGGGGAAAAAAAGGCTCCAGCTCCATTTGAGGATATACACCTCCTCGTTGGTTCAAAACCACCTGTCTTGAGTGGAAACGGACGCGTGGCTGTATTTTCTGTTAGTTTGGGTAAGCCAGCAAATATACTTGACCATTTTTTGGCTGTAGTCAACACTGACGGCACCAATTTCCGGATTATTTCCTTCCCGATCAAAGCTCTGGAAGGAAAAAAACTAAAGTCACTAGAATTTACGAGTGGAGATTGGGAACGACTATCTAATTATGCGGTAAGCAGTGATGGAGAGCGTATTGCCTGTGTGCTCAAGGGACATCTGGGACCAAGAAGATACGGCAACCCGGGTGGAATAGTCCTCCTTGATGCATCGACCCAAAAACAGAGAACTATCCTTGCCCCTGATTTTGAGGAGAATGAATGGAAATGGCCTTCATTTCCATGTCGTCCGCTTATCGGTGGAGGATGGGCGTTTGCCTTGAGCGGAAACGGCCAAAAAATAGTGTTCGGAGCGCAGTCATCTACAGATAAAATTGATTATGACCTTTATGTTGTGAATTGGAATGGAAAAGAGATAAAGAGGATAACCGACTTCCACGACCGCTGGTTCAGCCTGGCCGACATAAGTCATGACGGGGAGAAAATTGTTTTCTTCTATAACGGAAGAAAAAAACAAGGCATAGGGACATATGCCGTGAATGGTGAGGGGAAAGAGCTAAAGTACATAAAATCCAGGCTAGCACCCAGAGTAGAGCTTTTCGACATGTCAGGAGACGGTCAATACATTCTCTTTAAGCATATTTATAAAGGAATGATCCTTAATCTTAATACCGGCCTGGAGATGGTGGCCTTTGATGAGAACACTCCTGGTTATGTCAAAGGTCTAACGCCTATGGACTTTCCCCGTATTCCAGCCTTCTGGAGTCCAAAGATTATGAGCCTTAAGGGGGACAGGGTACTGCTCATTGGCCCTCCCCAGGGCAAGGAAACTCCTGAGATATACATGTTAAGTATTGAAGTGAAATAAATAATGTCTTCTCCGAAATATAAGAAGCAATTCAGGATAATATCAGGCCTTATCGCACTCGTCATCATAGTCGGTGGAGGCGGCGTTGCTTCCTACCTTGTTCGCTACTCAGCTACGAGTGAACTTGTCTGCAGACAGTGCCATCCCGAGATTTCAGAGCTGTGGAGAGAGTCCAAAGGACATCCATCGGATCAAACTAAATGTTACGAATGCCACTCTCGAGGCCTTGAATTCACTCCCAAGGACTGGAATGCTATTAAACATGCCCGGGATCAATTCGTTCCACCCGAATATCTTGCTGATGACACACTAACTTCCCGGAGGTGTTTAGAGTGCCACAAAGATGTACTTAATCTAGGATATAAGGACATAAAGAAAGTTATAAGATTCAATCATCGAATTCACGATGGAGAGGGTCTGGATTGCGTGGATTGTCACCGGCAAGCTGCGCATGAATATATGACAGGCAGTTCCAATCGTCCCTCGATTAATGAATGTCTCGAGTGCCACCTCAGGGAATTCGAAGGACCACCCAAGAACCGGAAATGTCTTAATTGCCACGAAGTTATGCTGGCACCTGGTAAGTCCAAATAATATGATTAAAGCGTTCGACATATTTTTTATCCTCTTGGCCCTTGTTATCTTTTTTTGTGGTATGAATAAACGCTTCAGGTTGTGGCGAATTGGCAGAGAGGAGAATCGATCCGAAAAAATGTGGTCGAGGATAAAATCCCTTTTAAAGGAGGGAATCGCCCATCGGAGGATTTTACAAGATCGATATCCAGGCCTCATACATCTTCTTGTTTTCATCGGTTTTATGGTTCCATTTATAGTAATTTTACTAACCCAGTTTGTGTTCACTTTGCCCGGATCGATTTCCAGGATAGTATCCCTTGCCCTGGATATAATTGCCCTGGCCGCGATCGTGTCCTTACTCCTGGCTATTTATCGCCGCTATATAACTCGTCCCTCAAGGCTGGATAATAGGCCGGATGATTTTGCTGCCCTCTTCCTCATCCTGTTTATCCTTTTAACTGGATTAATCCTAGAAGGCCTGCGGTTATCTGTGATCGGGAGGGATGCTCAGGCGTTGGCACCTGCAGGGAAAGCGTTAGCTTACTTTTTTAACATAATAGGTCTAGAAACCGCCACTAAAGGCCTTCTGGCCATGGTTTTCTTCCGCATCCACTTTTTTCTTGTCCTGGGAACCATTGCCTATATCCCCTTCTCCAACCTGTTCCATATAGTAAGCTCTCCGCTGAATATGATTTATCGGTCGCTTGAGCCCAAGGGTATTCTATCTCATCTAGACCTGGAGGATGAGGAAGCAGAGAGCTTTGGGATAGCCAGGATTGAGGAGTTTACTTGGAAGCATCTTATGGATCTGGATGCCTGTATGCGATGCGGCCGGTGTCAGGATCACTGTCCAGCCTATCTCACCGAAAAACCCCTTTCTCCGAAGAAAGTCATAAATGATTTAAAAGATCATTTGCACGCAAGGGGTCCGCAAGTCATCAAGGCTAAGGCCAAAGGGGATGATCCCGAAGAGGCTCCTCCTCTAATCAGGAGTGTTATCGAAGAAGATGAGCTCTGGACCTGTACAACCTGCCGTTCTTGTATGGAGCACTGCCCTGTATTCATTGAGCATGTGGACAAAATTGTAGATATGAGACGCTATCAAGTGCTTATGGAAAGCAAGTTCCCCCAGGAACTTACCCAGGTTTTCAAGGGCCTGGAGACAAACTCAAATCCCTGGGGTATGGGGCGCGATGCCCGTGGCGACTGGATTAGAGAGCTGGATGTCCCTGTAATGTCTGAGATGGGCGGAGAGGATATTGACTATCTGTTCTTCGTTGGTTGCGTCCGTTCGTTCGATGACCGCAACAAGAAAGTAACCGAGGCTTTTGCTAAAATCCTTAACCACCTCGGGGTAAAATTCGCCGTCTTGGGTGTAGAAGAAGGATGCTGCGGAGATCCAGCCCGACGCGTTGGCAACGAATACCTGTACCAGATCCTTGCCCAGACCAATATAGAAACGTTTGGCCGCTATAATATAAAAAGGATCCTTACCACATGTCCTCACTGCTACAATACCCTCAAAAATGAATATCCACAACTCGGCTTTAGCTGTGAAGTGATCCACCATGCCGAGTTTCTCAAGGAAAATATCCGAAACAAACACCTAAAGCTGGAGCATGCCCTGGCTAAAAAGACCACCTACCATGATCCTTGCTATCTCGGACGATACAACGGCATATACAAGTCCCCAAGGCAAGTACTCAAGTCTATCCCCTCTCTTGATATCAGAGAGATGAAGCGGTCCGGGATCGACTCTCTATGCTGCGGTGGAGGGGGAGGCTGGATGTGGATGGAAGAGAATATTGGAACGCGCATCAACATCCGCCGCTTGGAGGATGCCCTAGCCGTAGACCCGGAGTGGATCGCCACCGCTTGCCCTTTCTGTGTTACCATGTTCGACGATGCAATAAAGAATAAAGACTTGGAGGACAAATTAAAGATATTGGATATTGCCGAGTTGGTGGAATTGTCTCTCTTTGGAGTGAAGAAATAATCAGTTAGAATTGTATATAGCAAATAGATCTGCTTGATAAATCAAACACACCCCTAAAAAAGGAGGATTTGATGGATCAAATTCCTCCACAAGATAAATCCGGCACCTAACTCAGTTGAATAAAAATCCCTACATCAATATTTTATGAAAGGCGGATATGGCTCTGTCTATATCTTTATCACCAATATCCTTATGGGTAACAAAACGAATTCTTCCTCCTGTGGTAGCTAAGGCTAATACCTTAAAGTTTTTCAGTTTCTCTAAGAATTCAGGAATAGAAATTTTGGGATGATTAAATCCAAAGATGATAATATTCGTTTCAATGTTATCCGGATTGAGGGAAATTCCAGGCAGCTCATGGATAGCTAGCGCAAATTTCTTCGCTCTTTCATGGTCCTCTTTTAACCTGTCCACCATTTCTGTTAAGGCAACGATTCCAGGCGCAGCTAAAATCCCTACCTGCCTCATCCCTCCCCCAAGCGCTTTTCTCACTCGGCGCGAATAATCAATAAAGTCTTTCGGACCGGTCAGAATTGAGCCTACAGGAGCAGAAAGACCTTTAGAAAGACAGAACATCAAAGAGTCGCCAAGTGCAGCATACTCCTTCACAGGAATTCCAGAAGCGATACTGGCGTTGAAGACACGAGCTCCGTCAAAGTGAATTTTTAGATCATGTTTATTAGCAATTTCTCGAATAGCTTTCAAGTTTTCCATAGGCACAACTGTGCCGCTCCAGTTATTATGGGTATTTTCGACACAAATAAGAGAGGTTCGAGGAATATGGACAGAAGGCTTTCTGATGTTACTCTCCACTTCTTCTGGGTCCATAGCTCCTCGGTTGGAAGAGAGAGGTCGAGGAAGTATTCTTGCAATAAAAGTCAGATGAGTGGATTCCATATTGTAGATATGTGACCGTTCCTCAACAATGACTTCATCTAATTCTCTTGTCCAGACTTTAATGGCGATAGAATTTCCCATTGTTCCCGACGGTACAAACAAGGCAGCCTCTTTACCCATTTTTTCTGAGGCCAAAGACTCCAGTTTCTGGACTGTGGGATCATCCCCTAATACATCGTCCCCCACTTCAGCTTCGGCTATGGCTTTTCTCATGTTGTCGGTAGGACGAGTGACAGTATCGCTTCTAAAATCTGAATATTCGGCCATCCTTTTTTCTCCTTTTATCTGAGGCATCATTATAAAAAAAATGAGTTCTTTCAGCAAATAAAAGTTCGGATTTGATCAATTAAATCCCTATGTTCTGAAATAAAGGCGGGCTTGATGAATCAAGCCCCTACATAAATCAAGCCCCTACATAAGTATTGACCTCTTTCCTTTGAGAAAATCCCGGGCAAAGCATAGTTTAAAATGAGGACAGGCCCCATTTTCGATTAATCCCCTACATAATTCCAAGAAAATGGGGCCTGTCCCCTTTGTGAACATTCATTAGGCAACTTTTTTGCCGTTTACTTGGTTAAGAATCTATGGTATAGATAAAATTTGTTTCACTATTTTAATTTTGGATTATGGAATCAAAAAAAATTTTTATTATCATCGCTTACACGCTCATTTTTTTCATAATTTTCTTTCTGAGCACCATATTGTCTTTTAGGATAATCCTAAAAGGTGAAATGGTTACTCTCCCCAATCTCGTTGGAAAAACATTTGAGGAGGCAAGCTCTGAGCTTACAAGAAGAAAATTATCCGTTGTTCAAACCGGAGCTCAATATGACACTCGTTGGGAACGAGGAAGAATTATTTCTCAAGAGCCTTCTCCTGGAACAAAGTTAAAGATTAACAGCGTAGTAAAAGCCATTCTCAGCGCAGGAACTGAAAAGGTTCTCGTCCCGCGACTTATAGGAAGAAACTTCCAGAATTCAAGCCAAATTCTTAAAGAAGCTGAATTAAGGAGAGGAATAGTGTCTCAAGTACATACCTCCAGGTATGCTGCTGGAAAAATCCTTTCTCAATATCCCCAGGCTGCAGCAGAAGTTGGAAGCAACTCCCCTATCAGTCTTCTTATCAGTCAAGGAGAAAAGGAAGAAAAGTACCTTATGCCAGATTTAATCGGGAAGAAAGCAGAGATTGTTCTAGCAAAACTAAAGGCACTAGATTTCAGAGTAGAAGATATTAGGTATACATCCTATCCTGGCCTGCAAGCAGGAATTACTATCAAGCAGTTTCCTCCTCAAGGTTACCTCATCCAAAAAAAATATCCGATCACTCTGGAGGTAAGCAAACAATGATCCTAATTGCGTTCTCAATTCTTTCCGAAACCTCTGCCAAAACCGAAAAGGCAGTTGGGATTTGCAGATCTACTAGCTTCTACAAAGAAAATCCCCAGAATACAATCCTTAGAGGGATAATTTTAACAAGGAAATTTGGATAATCATGAATTGTTTAGTGACTGGAGCAGCAGGATTTATTGCGTCCCACCTTTGTCGTAGACTCCTCAAAGAAGGATTCAAAGTCGTAGGTATCGATTCTTTTACTGATTTTTATCCCAAACGGATAAAAGAAAATAATATAAAACCATTGAGGAAGGATGACAATTTTGAGTTTATTAGTGGGGACTTAAATGACCTAGATCTAAAGAAAATATTAAAAAAAACAGATTATGTCTTTCATCATGCTGCCCAGGCGGGAGTAAGGACAAGCTGGGGAGAAAATTTTTCCGCGTATCTTAAAAATAACATCGAAGCCACTCAAAAATTGTTGGAAGTAGCTAAGAAATTTAATCTTAAGAAATTCATTTATGCCTCTTCTTCTTCTGTGTATGGAAACTGCCCAGAGCTTCCTATGTCCGAGACAAGCCCCCTCCATCCTTTCTCACCTTATGGAGTGACCAAGCTTGCTGCTGAAAATCTCTGCCTCCTTTACTATAAAAATTATGGAATCCCTTCGATTTCTCTAAGGTTTTTCACAGTTTATGGCCCAGGTCAGCGCCCGGATATGGCGTTCCATAAATTTTTCAAGGCTATAGCAAAAGACAAACTGATCCCTATCTACGGCGATGGAAACCAGACCAGAGACTTTACTTATATCGATGATGTTATTGATGCCAATTTCGCGTCCCTTAAAAAAGGAAAAGTTGGAGAAATATATAATATCGGAGGTGGGACTAGGAAAAAACTAAAAGACATTTTTCCGCTTTTAGAAAATATTTGCAAAAAAAAAGTAAGAATGGTGCAAAAAGAAAAACAAAAAGGAGATATGCCTCATACTTTTGCCAATATTGAAAAGGCCAGAAAAGACCTTAATTATTCTCCTCAAATCAAGCTCGGGGATGGACTCAAAGAAGAATGGCTATGGACAAAAAAACTCTATTCTTCCTAAAGGAAAAACAGAATAATACAATGAAAAAACTCAGCCTCGCTCTTATCGTTTCTTTCCTCTGTATTATAATTAGCTTTGGGTGTGGAAAAAAGACAACTGAAATTTCACCGGATGTAGCTTCCTCAGATGAAGCCCTGTTTAAGCTTGGAGAGAAATATATTAAGAAAGATCCCGAAAAAGCTCGTCTATATCTAAGGCAAGTCATTGATTCCTTTCCTAAAAGCTTTTATGCTCAGCAAGCCAAGTTGGCTATCGCTGATTCATATTATCGAAAGAGAGACGAAGGAAGTATGATAATAGCTGCGTCTGAATACAGAGAGTTTATATCTCTCTTTCCTTACAGCCCTTCTGCTCCCTTTGCTCAACATCAGATTGGCATGACTTTCTACAGAAAAGCCCTAAAGCCTGGGAGGGATCAGACAAAAACAAAACAGGCCCTGGCAGAGTTTAAAAAAGTCGTTACTAATTATCCATTGAGTGAAGAAGCAAAATCTGCCCAAGAAAAAATATTAGATTGCGAAGAAAGATTGGCCGAGCACACTCTCCATATAGGAGTATATTATTACAGAGTAAAAGCATATACCGCAGCCATAAGCAGGCTTACAGAGATTCTGACTAACTTCCCTAATTATTCAAGAATGGATCGAGTTTATTACTATTTGGGTGATTCTTATTACAAAGCGAAATTGGTCGAGCAGAGTATCCCCTATTTCACCAAACTGATAACTGATTTTCCTCAAAGCAAGTTAGCAAAAAAAGCTAAAGAAAGGCTTGAGGAAACAGAAAATAAAAAAAAGTAATTTGAATAAAGGCTTGTTTATTATAAAGACATAGGAGCCCTAAATGAAAAAAATTTATCTCATTTTTTTAGCTGTTTTATTGAGTTTGACTTTCACCCCCTTCTCCTCAGCTCAGGAGCAGGAAGAAGGGATGTTTCGGGCACTTTCTATAACACCTGGGATTGGATTTGAGTTTTTTTCACGGACGATAACCTGGGACAATGACCAGTACACTTCCAAGCTAAAATCTTCTTTTTTCACATTCAACACAGAATTCGAATTTGGGAAAGGATTCTACTTTAATGCTATTTTAGGTTATGCAATTCCTGGCTCCAGCTTTAAGGACTTGACATTCAGAGAACTGCCTTTTTCTGTAAAGTTAAATGTTGGGAATATTAAGGGGTATCTCGTTGGAGCTGAAATTAAAAAAAGCTTTGTTTATGCAAAAGAACTCCGGATAGATCTTCTTGGTCAATTCTTTTATTACATGGGATCAAAAAAAGAATGGGAGATTCCAGATTTAGCTGTTGAAGGAACGGTGGAAGGGGATCCCTCATGGATGAGAGCTTCAATCGGGCCTGTTTTCACTTATACAGGCTTTGACGCTTTTTATCCTTATCTCTATTTAAATTTCAACAAACTCTGGGGAAAATTCAAGATGGTGCAAACTATTCAAGATTTAACAGGAAGCGAGGATAAAAAAATATCCGGAGCTAGTTCGTTCGGTGCTTCTCTGGGATCAATCTTCAAACTCACCGAGGTCTTTGGTATTAAAACAGAAGCAAGCTTTATACCCCATGGAGATAGAGTCGATTTTGGATTCATAGCTAAGATCATGTATTCTTTTTGATTTTTTTGGGAGGAAATAATGAAAAGAGAGAAAATAATCCTCGCCTTTTTTGTTATACCTATCTTTCTCTTTTCGGCGAGCCTTAGGAATTGGAAGCTTGATAGGGGGAAAAATAAGAACTCTGTACTTTTTCCGCAGCAAATCACATCTTTAAAAAAAGTCCAGCTCCTTCTTAAGTCCAAAGGAAGTAACAGCGAGCTGAATCAAGTCTCGCCCAGAATCAAACCTGATTTTCCAGAACAGGCGGAAAACTCCTCGGATGAAGCTTATTTATCCAGAGAAGCAGAGAGTTTCAAGCCTGGAGGTAATAGAGATTTCAGGTCTGAAAGAGCCAAAAAGTCAAATCCTTCTGTTTCTCGTCATCAAATCAAAAATATGAACAGAGGCCTGCCTTTTAGTTACGAGGGGCCACCTTATAGACCGGATGAGGTTCTAGTTAAATTCANNCCTACTCTTTCAGAGCAAACGATAAAAGCCACTATTGCAGCTTATCAGTGCAAAAGAATCAAAAGAATCCCGAGAATAAACGTTTATAAGATTCAAATCCAGAATAACCTAACAGTAGAGGAGACGCTTTATGCCTTGAGGAGAAATCCAGATGTAGAATATGCCGAGCCAAACTATATCGCTTATGCTACAGAAACCCCCAATGATCCGCTTTTTGATCTTCAATATGCTCTTTACAATCCAGGCTCTGGGCCTCCAGGGAGCCCCCAGGAAGAAACAGCTGACATCAAAGCCACCAGTGCCTGGGAAGAGACAAGAGGAGATGAAAATATTATCATTGCCGTGATTGATTCAGGCGTGGACCTAGACCATCCGGATTTGGATGACAAGATTTACTCGAGCGGTTACGATTTTATCAATCTCGACTCTGACGCCACTGATGACCATGGTCACGGAACTCACGTGGCTGGGATTGCAGCAGCAGAGACACACAACAACGAAGGAATAGCAGGAGTGGCCTGGAACTGCACAATTTTACCGGTAAAAGTATTGGATAATTTGGGGCTAGGCAGCTATTCTGAAATGATCGATGGCATAATTTGGGCAGCAGATAATGGGGCGGACGTGATAAATCTCAGCTTAGGAGGCAGCTTTCCATCAACAAGTTTAGAAAATGCCTTAGAATATGCCTATGATATGGATATTGTGATCGTTGCTGCTGCTGGAAATGACGGAGGGGCTGTCCTTTATCCAGCAGCTTATGATGCGTACTGCTTGGCTGTGGCCGCGACAAATGACAGTGATGAAAGAGTGGATTTCTCAAATTCAGCAGGGCTCTGGGAATCAAACTTTGGTCCTGAAATTGATGTAGCCGCACCAGGTGAGGAAATTGTTAGTCTTGTTCCGACCTGGTACTTCGGTCCAGGTTCTTTCCCTTACGGTATTGGTTCTGGGACATCTCAGGCCTCACCTCACGTCGCTGGGCTAGCTGCCCTGATAAAAAGCATAAAACCTAATCTGACAGCCGCCCAAATCATGAACGTAATCCGCTATTCAGCAGACGATGTGAATTTTGTCAATAATCTTGGGAAGGATAATTATATTGGATACGGCCGCATAAACATGGATAAGGCGCTTGTGCCCACAACAATCAAATCTTCAAGATAAATACATTAAAAAAGATTTTCTTAAATGATTAAATCTCTTCGCATCAGAAACCTGGCCACTATTGAAGATATAGAACTCATCCTGAAAGCAGGATTCTCTATACTCACCGGAGAAACTGGTGCAGGAAAGTCCATCATCATTGAAGGGATAAGACTTGTTGCTGGAGAAAAAGGATCTCCGGATATGATCCGGACAGGAAAAAAAGAAACTTCTGTGGAGGTTATTTTTCCTTTCCATCAGAAGACAGCTAACTTAAAGAATTTCCTCGCCGAATCCGAAAATGAATTGTTTGTCCAAAGAAAAATTTCCGAGCAAAGAGCAGGCAAAGGATACATAAACGGAACCCTTGTCCCCATCAAAAAACTAAAAGAAATAGGCGGAGATCTCGTCGATATCTATGGTCAGAATGATCATGTTTTTCTCCTCAATCTGGATTATCAATTGAACTATCTTGATGATTACGCGAATGCTTCCTCCCTTAAAAAAGATGTTTCTCGCCTAGCTCTAGAACTCAAAAAACTCTTAAAAGAAAAAAAGGAACTTGAGACAAAGGAAAGAGAAAGAGAACAACGACTCGATTTTCTCCACTTCCAGATAAAAGAAATCGAAAAGGCAAAGCTCAAGCAGGGAGAAGAGGAAGAGCTTCGTCAGAGCAGGAATATCCTCAAAAATGCTGAAAAAATTGGTTCTCTCGTAGAACAAGCGTTAGAAATCTCTTACACTCAAGAAAATTCAATCTCCTCGCTTTTAGCACAACTCCAAAACGTTGTGAGCGGCCTTGAAGACTTTGATAAAACGTTTAAGGAAGCAGATGAGGCCATCGGCCAATTTTCCATAACCATCGGAGAGTTTTCGGATTTTTTAATCAAATTTAGAGAAAAACAAACCACAGCTCCTGAAAAATTAGAGGAGCTTGAGGAGCGTCTAAGCCAGATAGAAAAATTAAAAAGAAAGTATGGAACGAGTATCAACGAAATCCTCTCTCATCTAAAACGAGCTAAACAGGAATATGATGAGCTTGGTACAAGTCAAGAAAAGTTGGCCGCTTTAGAGCCAGAAATAGAAAAAAAATTCAACGAGTACAAGGCAACCGCAGAAAAACTTTCTTCTTTAAGGAAAAATGCTTCCCGTGAACTTGAAAAAGAGGTTGAAAAGGAAATAAGCCTTCTCGGAATGAAGAAAGCGAGGTTCAAAATAAAAATCGAGACCTTTCTTCCCAGCCAGGATACAATGGAGAAAGTGAAAGAGAGCGGCACTGAAGAAGTGGAATTCCTTATAAGCCCCAACCCGGGAGAAGAGTTGAGGCCTTTGAGGAAAATTGCTTCAGGAGGTGAACTATCCAGAGTTATGCTTGCTTTGAAAACCATTGGTAAAGATATAGAAAGGCTAAAAACTCTGATTTTTGACGAGATTGATTCCGGGATAGGGGGAAAAACCGCAGAATTCGTCGCCCAAAAACTCAAAAAACTATCAAATCAGCATCAGATAATTTGCATAACGCATCTTCCCCAGATCGCTTCCTTTGCTACTCACCACTACAGGA
>JGI24422J19971_10001412_pt1 | contig 14603 bp, 7 predicted proteins | sample DeeMarSWOR152_54_FD_19971 | JGI IMG/M metagenome (IMG submission 19971) | reverse complement strand
ATTCTCTCCAGAAGATCTCAAGAAGGCCTTCTCCTCTGACGGATTCCATCTGGAAACCTTCTTTCAATTCATCGCTTTCATAAGGAAGAGATTTGAGATACTCAAGCTTTGAAGACGCTAATTCCGCTGTTTTTAAATTACAGTCAGCCTTCCTCTTAACAAGAAGAGAATGAATGGTAAGTTGAGCTGTTCCGGTGATCAGGATAAAGACAAGGGCGAGAGATACAAGGACTTCCACCAGAGTGAACCCATGTTGATTCTTTAGCTCATCCATTTGTCTCCTCGCTTCGAAGATTTTTTTGCTTTATTTTGTGCTTTGCTCTGAACTTTGTGCTTTGCTCTGAACTTTGTTTCTTGTTCTGAAGCTGCGTTATTATATGTCATTGCGAGCGAAGCGTGGCAATCCCATAGAATATGTCGTTGCGAGGAGCGTAGCGACGTGGCAATCCCAACCTTTTCTTAAGGGATTGCTTCGTCCCTCCGGGGCTCGCAATGACCAGCGAAGGAATCTTCTCCTTTCATCGCAATGACATAAGCAGAATGTTCTTCGCTCCTCACATTGACCAATGCACAAGACGTGCCAGGATTGAGAATCAGGTTTTTAGGAGAGAAAAAAGGAAGGCTTTAAACATAGATGTCAACAAATGGGGAAAAAATGGAAAATAAGGAGATAATTTTGTCTACAAAAGTTTACGTTGGATAAGAGGCTCTTTTGCTTCCTTGAATCTTCCCTGTGTAAAGTATAGAGAAGCTAATTTCGCCAGTCCCCAGGCATGAGCTGCTGGCTCTTTAAACTCGATGAGGCTATGATACTCTTTTTCTGCTTTCACCAGATCTCCTTGACAATGATAAATATCAGCCTTGATTCTTTGATTGAGATAGTAGGCTGGATAAAGCTCAAGACCTTTGGGGCATTTTATATTCAACTTTCCCTGGGCTTATTTGGCAAAACAATATCAATTTAATAAAAAAGAGTCAAATTAATAAAAATCGTAAAGAGCAAGGATTGTATGTCGATTAGAATTTGGGCTTTAAGCCAGCTTGTTTACATATTTCATTTGCTGTTATTCTGTCAAGCCAACGATGTCTTTTAACAGGGATCGTCTTTTTATTATTTGTATATATGGAATGATTCTTTCCTTCACGCAATAAATAATAATCATTTTTTTCTAGATACCTGATTAAGTCACGGCGCTTTACAGACATATTAAATTTCAACAGGTATCTGTTCTAATAAAGCTCCTCCTAGCGGGATTTCTCTATTTTGCTCTTGATAAGCAAGTACCATTTCATGCAAAGCGTCTTGAAGCATTTTCCTGCATTCTTCTAAGGTCTTACCTTCTGTGACTACTTCCGGCCATTCGACCAATTGACCCATATAACCGGAGCTTATTTTTGTATATTTGGCTGTATATGTGTAAACCATAGGTTGCCTCCTATGCAAACGCTCAAAATAATATTATATCATTTTCCCGATTCAAGTTTATATCTAATAATTTCTCTCCACTTCCAGTAGACTATTTATTGTCCTTTAAGTGTGGTCAGCTTCTTTTTGGCATCGGTGACTTCAGCTATACCAGGATCAGCATCTTTCCAGAGTTTGAGGAATTTCTCGTAATACTCTATGGCTTTTCCTTTCAAGGCTCTGATACTCTTTTTCTGCTTTCACCAGATCTCCTTGACAATGATAAATATCAGCCTTGATTCTTTGATTGAGATAGTAGGCTGGATAAAGCTCAAGACCTTTCTCCGCCTCGACAAGAGCAAGCTCATATTTCCCTTGGCAAAGATAATTACGTGAATTCTCTCTGCAGTAGGAATACTTTCTCTATCTTATCTAGTTCAGAGTGCACTTCTCCCGCATCCTGATATCTCTTTCCTTTATCCTTTTCCAATCTAACGCAAATTATTCAAATCCACTACAAAGGAATGACCCATCTTATTTTCCTCATCCGCAGTTCTTCTCTCATAATAGAGCATCAGGTCAACGAGAGATCTTCTTATATTAGTGGTATCAGATGTTTCTATTTCTTCCACATCTTTCAAAGCTGATAAGGTATCAAAAAGATTCTTATGATAAGCAAGACGTTTTGTCTCGTCTCTATTCTGAATCCTGGCTAAACTCTTAACCGCCTTTTTCACCCTTTCTCTATCTTTATGTGAGGCTAACGGAAGGCTCTCAATTTCAGTTATTGTCTCCGAGATCAATTCTCTCACTGTTTTTTCCACCGAATAGCTTAGAGCAGATGTATCGATCAAGAACTCTGTTTCCCCTTCCACTTTTATTATGCTGGTCTTGAACTGATATTCACCTTTCAAATCAGGAAGTTCAACTTCATATCTCAAGTTTTTGGAACTCGATGGCTCCATTGTGAATGTCCAGCTCAGAGAATCTTTCTCATCGGGCTCTGGCTCTGCGGAGATGAGTTTCACTTCATGAGGTATTTCCTCTTCTATTCTGAGCTGAGCGGCTGAGGAGGCCGGATTCTGGAATGTAAGCTCGACCGGTACAACCCTTGATATAATTGCATCTTTCTCCTTCTGAGGTTTGAGATAGCTGAAAGAATTAAGGAGAATCTGCTTTAAAGCCTCATGAGCCGGCTCCCCGGGTGAAGCCGCCAGCACAAATCCCGATGCAACAGCACGGCCCTCTCCGTAATGATACAGAGTCATTGCAGGTTTTTTGCCTTTGTCTACATTCCCGACTATGATGAGCTCTTCTGCTTTAGGCTTCAGCTCTACAAAAGAGCTTTCCAGGGTGAACTCGCCCTCTCCGCTAACCGGTGTGGCATAGGTCTCGACTGTCTTCTTCTTTTCTTTTGGCTCTTTCTTGCCTTTTACTTCTATTCCAAAAATCTCTTTAATAAAATCTTTTTTCCATAAATCAGAGTCCGTGAGAATTCCTATCACTCCCTCTCCCCGCCACAATCTCTCTTTTATCTCTTCCCCAATATGTGATAACTCTTTAGAATCATCGAGAAGGATGAAAATATTGTATGTTCCTGAGCGAACCTCTCTTATCTGGTCGTCCGCCTTTGTCTCTATCTTATAGCTTATACCTGCCTCTTCTAATGCCTGTTCTATAAGGAACAGCTGCGCATAGTATATCCAGTCTTTCCCTTTTTTGCCCTTTAGCTTATCGCCCTTCCCAGGCTTCTTCTCCTTGAGACCGGTCAAGATAAGGACTCTCGGAGCCAGGCTTTCATCCTTGGTGTATTCAATCTGAACCTTCGCTTCGAGTTCCTGTTCATCCAGAATCTCTTCATCAAATAAAAGCTTCACAGTGTAAAATCCTTCTGGCAGATTCAATGTAATCCATTCCTGTACATTTTTGCTCTCTGCAATGTCTAAATCAAACTCTATCTGTGTTTCAAACACATTCTCTCCGGTATCTTTTTTCTCGATTTCTAATTTCAAGCTACCTGCTTCTATTTTCACATTTCCTCTGTTTTGAAGGTCAACGGAGACGAGAACATCCTCTTCTTGATTGGAATTTANTACGCAAGGTTCCAGAGTAAACGTNCCAGCCACGCTCTCTGTTTTTAAAACCATAAATATAGCCTCATCAATGAGTTCTTCTCCATCCAGGGTTAATATCTGAGTGATTTTGTATTCCCCTTCCGGATTTGGTCCCAGATTGTAGTTATAGAAACTTGACAGAGCCTGATGGTCAGGTGCCCCTGCTAGAGATATCTCCTCAATACTATACCAGACATTTGTAATCGAGGAGAGATTGATTATTATGAGCTCAAGTTTTCCCTGAATAGCTGTGTTTTTGTTGTTGATTACATGGATTGTAATATACATATCCTCGTAGGCAGAGTAAGCAGGCTTATCCAATGCGAGCTCATGGAATATCTCTGGAATATTTAAGCTTAAAGAAGCTTCGTTATTTTCTTCATTAAATTCTTTAACTGAATTTGCGCTGTCAACCACTGCATAGATGACATTATTCCCACTTTTACCCAGGCCATTCCACTGGAATTCAACCTCATATGACTCCCCGGCATCTAATCCCCCTATGCCTGCATCTCCGATTGGTGCCCCTCCTTCATCCGGGTCACCCTCATAAAAGGCGATTGAAGTTGCAGAAGAATTCTCCAGCCCCTGATTCACCGCTTCTGTCCTAATTGTATAATTAAGCGCTTCACTCTCATACGTTAAACCGGTCAGGGTTAGATCGGGCAAAGAGCTCCCATAATTAAATGAAGTCTCTTTTCTACTAAGGAGTCCGTCTTTTTGTAGCTCGGCTCGCAGACTTAATGTACCTGGATCGAGCAGCGAGGATTGAAGGACTATCTCCTCCATAGTCACACCGCTCAGAGCAACTGTCATTGTTTTTATCTGTTCATCATCGATATACAAGGCAAGCGGTGCTTCTCCGTCACCGAATAAGCTCACGAATGTTTTCACCTCTTCTGTCGCCAGAGGATAATCTCTCTTTTCAGTGCTCACTCCAAGGACAACTCCTCCGCCGCAGTCAAAGGCCTCTGAACCTGAAACAATGAGTTTGTCATCGGGGGTGTAAAGTGCATAAACCAGTCTGTGCATACCAGCACAGGATGAATCAAAAGACGCGCTTTGGGTGACAAAAGTGTGTTCTGCAGATGAGAGAGAAACCTGCATTGAGCCAGTATCAGAATAATCTCCCTCCGGATTAATTATCCACAATTTCATCAGTGCGGATACATCCTGGTTTGATTCAAAAACTATCCTTGCCTGTATAGTGTCCCCCGGGGAGTATCTTGGCTTATCAAGCGAAGCATCGGTGACAACGACTTTCAATCCAGCCACATCGAACAGCCTCACTCCTGAAAAAGAGCCGCCCTCATCCGAAGAGAAAAAGCTCCAGCTTATGCCGTAAGTTCCGCCAAGTAAATCCGAAGGCAGGGTGAATGACTTGCTTGTGCTTCCGTCGATAGTAAATTCATCCTCATAACCCGGCGCATCAATCCTCATCGAGCCTGCTCCCGGGCTGCTGATCTGGATATTAACTGTTTCTCCCGGATAATAAACCTGCTTATCTGTTAATAGTTCTACTCCTTCTTCTTTTTTGTAAATGTAGATATCATTGAGATGGACCCCCCGTCCGTCTCGATGGTATATTCCATAAAAGACTTTTTCTTCAGTTATCTCGGGCAGAGGAATGTTAAAATCAAGAAAAGAAGATGCCTCTAAGGTAAAACTCTGTTCTCCTTCATAATCTCTGTAGTTCACCTTGGCAAAGAGGTCGATTGAGGCTCCGGAGTTATTGGTTACAGTCAAAGTCAGCAGAGCTGTTTCTCCTTCCGTGTAAGAACCCTTGTCGAGCTGGGCCTCAACATCTATGTCTATTCCCTGGACATTGAACCTGAACTCTCCCTGTAAGGGCAGCGGTGCTCCTTCCTGGGCTAACGTGTATTTGCCGACGTAATACCCCTGAGGCAGGTCATACGGAACCAGAAAGGCAAAGGAAAGGTCTTTCTCCTGCCGGGCGCCCAGATAAAGGTCCTCTGCACTTTCCATATCCATCACTTCGACCTTTAAGCTTGCCCTTCCTTCCTGAGACCCCGTATTCTTGAGAGTGAACGGGAACGAAGCGTCTTCACCGGTGCTAAAACTTAATCCTGTTGGTACGGACGTAAGAGCAAATTGAGGTTTGGTTACTGCCATAGGAACAGTTTGTTCCCGGACTGCTGTGTTATCCAATCTTAGAAGCTTAACCAGAAGGTTGTATTCCCCCTCAGCTATCCCCTCAGGAATGATGCTGAAAGTAAAGAGATTAGAAGAGCCTGAAGCCAGCGTGACTTCTTGGAAGGATGAATAGATTTCTGATTCTACTGAGATGCTGCCCGAAAAATCATCGAAGCCCTCATTGGTGAGATTCACATTCAAGGGGAAAACTCCCTCTGTCTGCGCTCCTAACGCAGCACTCATCTCCATCTTCTCCAGGGGCTTCACTCCAAAACTTATCTGCGCTGCACCATAAAGAGAGCTCCAGGATAAAGTATAAATCCCTGCAATCAAATCAAAACCGAGAGTATCCTCCACAAATTGCCCAGCCGGCAAATAGTACGATTTGGGAAACGGAGCTGCTTGATTCCCGTTCAAGCTCAACATGAAATCTATGCCCACCTGATTTTCCAACAGCCCTGTATTGGTCACTTTAACCGGGATCTCTACTCTTCCTTCAGGATATAAAGCATGGGGAGTGACTGAAATTTCTGCACCCAATCCATAAAAGACATTTTTAGTCACTGTTTCTGCACAATCTCCAGTAAGATTTATTTCGAATCCTGTTGTCTGCACGATCTGCTGGGTTGAGGTGACCAGCTTTTTCTCTTCAGCAGGAACAACAACCTCCTCGGAAAAGCCAGAAGGTTGAATGTTAACTGTCACTGTGCCCTCAATTAATCCTGTATTCTCAAGCTCGATTGAGATATCAAAAGGATTCAAGCCTACTACGTCTGGAGCTGAAACAGTGGCCTTGATGTGAGGATTTGAAACTTGATATTGCTCAGATGCATTTGCTACTTCATCAGTGTTTTGTGTAACTACTCCAGTTAAAATATATGTTCCTTCTTCATCGGAAGCTAAAGTGAATGAAAATGAATGCGCCCCTCCGGCTGGAACATTAAAAGTTTCGTTGTAAACATCCTCTGGCTCACTCCCTGGCTCTGCGGATCGTTTCTGAATCGTAAGAATCAAACCCGAGGCCTCAACTGGAGCAAGATTTTTCACTTCTCCCTCAATTGAAACCGTCTCACCTCGTCTATAAACTGTCTTATCTGGACCGAATACAAGAACTGTACTGCTTTCAGTAACGTAAAAAGGATACTCTGTTTCAGAGATTATCTGTCCTGTAGATGATAACAATTTCCCTTCAAGATAAAGCTTTCCTGTATAATCTAATTTACCTATATTCTCGGTAAATTCCTGAGTTTGGTTTGCCGCTTGACTAATTGAAAAATCCTTTTGCCAAACAGGAACTCCTCTTCCTCCTCCTCCTACCAGCATGGAGATACCATTGTCTGTCCCAAACCATTTATTTCCATCTAAATCTATTGCTATGCTATTAACATCATCTACTAGTTCACTATTTGAAGGGTCATATGTAATCCAGTTAGTGCCATTGAATTTACTTGCTCCCCCCGATGTTCCAAACCATATATTTCCTTCTTGATCTAAAACGATTGAATTTATTCGATCATTTGGAAGCCCACTGTTTGAAGTATTAAAAGCTGTCCAAGTAGTGCCGTCAAATTTGCTTACTCCGCTATATGTTCCGGACCATATATTGCCATCTAGATCTATAGCAATTGCATTTATATAATTGCTGACCAACCCACTATTTGAAGTATCATAAGTTGACCAATCTGTTCCATCAAACTTGCTTACTCCCCCAGATGTTCCAAACCATATATTGCCATCTATATCTGAAGCAATTTCATATACAGAATTACTTCCCAATCCACTATTTGAAGTGTTGTAAGTAATCCAGTTAGTTCCATCAAACTTGCTCACTCCTCCCCCAGATGTTCCGAACCACATATTGCCATACATATCTTCAGCAATTGCATATATATAATCGCTTGCTAATTTACTATTTGAAGTATCATAAGTAATCCAATTTGCTCCATCAAACTTGCTTACTCCCTCATCTGTTCCGAACCACATATTGCCATACATATCTTCAGCAATTGTATATATATAATCGCTTACTAATTCACTATTTGAAGTGTCATAGGTAATCGAGTTAGTTCCATCAAACTTACTTGTTCCTCCTCCAGATGTTCCGAACCACAAATTTCCTTCTTGATCAGCTGTTGCAGAATTAACATGATTAGCTCCTATCCAACCAATGTTTGAGCTTTCATAACTTGTCCAATTTGTTCCATCAAATTTTATTACTCCTCTATAATCATGCGATGTTCCAATCCATATATTTCCTTCTTTATCTGCAGCAATTGGTCCTAAACAATCATCTCTCAATCCACTATTTGAAGTGTTGTAAGTAATCCAGTTTCCATAAACATCTAACTTGCTTACTCCTCCACCCCAGGTCGAAAACCACAAATTTCCTTGTTGGTCTACCGCAATGCTCTGGACACGATCATTTTCCAATCCATTATTTGAAGTATCGTAACTTTCCCAGGCTGTACCATCAAATTTACTCACTCCATGACCAGATAATCCGAATCCAAACCACAAATTTCCTTGTTGGTCCGCGACTAGTGGACGCACGTAATTATTAGCCAACCCACTATTTGAAGTATCGTAAGTATCCCAGGTTGTGCCAACAAGCTTGCTAACTCCTTTGCCATTTGTCCCAAACCATAAATTTCCATCCTGATCTACAGCTATTGAATTTATTTGATTAGATGCTAGCCTACTATTTGAAGTATTGAAAGCTGTCCAAGTAGTGCCATCAAACTTGCTCACTCCGCTTCTCTGTGTGCCAAACCACATATTGCCATACATATCTTCAGCAATTGCATATATATAATTGCTGACTAATCCACTATTTGACATGTTGTAAGCAATCCAGTTATTTCCATCAAACTTACTTGCTCCCCCACCCCAAGTTCCGAACCACAAATTTCCTAATTTGTCTACGGCTATTGAACGCACATAATTATGTGCTAATCCGCTATTTGAAGTGTTATAAATAGTCCAATTTATCCCATCAAATTTAACAACTCCTTTCCTAGTGCCAAACCATATGCTATTTTCTTTATCAACTGCAATAGAAATTACTCCATCCACGAATGCATTACTATAGTGTTTCCATTTCTTTAATTCCACCACTTGTAAACTAATTTTTCCTTCAACAATTTCTTTATCAAAATTGAATACCTTAGACAGCAAAGTAATATCCTCTGTATTTAAATAGATCTCTCTATCAGTTTTGACCTCTAGATCAGCTTTTAAGCCTGATATAAATATCTGTTTATTGAGTTCACTCTTTCTATTATTTGAACTGTCTATTGCTTTAACTTTGAGGTAATAATCACCATTAACTGATTGAGACGGAATAGTGAAAGTTAATGGAGTAATTCCTCCGGCTAGAGCTACACCGTTACCTGAGCTCTGATAAATATTTCTTCCATGCTTTAGATCACTTAGTTTCACCCCATAACTAAAAGGAGCATCCACTCCCCCTGAATTAGAAATTTTGAACTCAAGATCCTCTCCTGCAGAATAATCTTCTTTATCTGAAGTAACAACCAAATTTGATTCAGGAACTGAAATAAGATTAAAACTCCTTTTTAGTTCGCTTCCAGAAGGAAGTGATAAAGTAACCTCCAAAGGATGTAGAATACTTCCAATATTAGTGGGAACTTGCTTTGAAAATGAAAGATCCTGCTTTTGCCCTGGATTTATTGTTACATTCTCTGTCTTTTCGTATTGAAAGCTTGGTATTTTCAAATTGAGAGTCAAATCCTCAACAAACTTTCCATTATTAATCACACTTAAATCTATATTCATATCATCCCGCATTCGATAAGAGTCTTTGTCAAAAGCTACATTCATGCTGACTTTTGAAGGAATCACTTTCTCAATAAGCCTGCTAATTTTTTCTCCATCAAATACAGTATAGGTAAGCTTATAATTTCCGAATTTTATATCTGTAAGGGGAATATTGAAGTTCAATGTTGTGCTCTTGTCTGGAGGCAATTTAAAATTCTTTTCTTCCTGAAAAACTGGGTGATCCTCTGGATCTGACAATTCTAATTTGACGTATCCAGCTGATACCTCTACTAATCCAATATTCGTTAAATCAAATGAAACTGTATTTGAAGAATTAGGCTGAAAAACAGACGGCACAATCACGTTGCTTTTCAATTTAGTCTCAATTACATCGAAAAATGCCTTAAACCCCTTAATCCTCTTTTCATAGGAAAGGGATGGATGAGGAAGGATTGCTACTATATGGATTAAGTATCTTCCCAATCTTGCATCTGGTGGCAATAAGAAATTCACATTTTCTTGAATTGATTCATTAGCTTCAATATGTTTGATTGAAGGGTATTCATAGACTATCCAATTAAATGGGTCTTTTACTTTCGAGTTTATTATCAAATCAAAAGGAAGATGTACCAAGCTTTTAAGAGTGAGAGTCGTGTTTACGGTCTCTCCTTTTTTGTAATAATTTTTATCAGTTTGAGCGCTAAGCTCAACAGAAGGCGTTATTATTCTGATTCCCTTATTCGCAGAACCCGCATAAGTCCACGGCTCCACGCTAGTCCCTCTATGATACATACTTCTGAGGCTGCTGTATATTCCTTCTCCATTCTCCTCAAAAATATGCAGCCAAAAATTAGCTACCCGACTATAGGGAGCAACTATTGTTATTTCCTCAGTCAATGTACTATCGGCAGGAATAACAACCTCACCCCAATATTCAGCCTTGCAATGTGTATAATCCCACCAAAGGTGGAGTCTCTTATCTTTTGCGGCTCGATTTGTAAAATGAGCCTGAAAGCTCACCTGTGAACCCCAGCAAACTTCCTCATTAGAAACAGTAATATTCGCAGCTAAATCAGACACTTCAAAGATCTCTGTGGGAGGCCGGGAGAGAATAAACCTTCCGGAATCTGTTTCTGCTTGAGGCTGAATTTCATTGCCTTCAGAATCATAAAGAATGTAATCTATATGCCAGATGCCAAGTTTATTATCTGGTATGCCGCTAAAAGAGTGACTTACAGGAATAATTATTTCTTCTCCAGAAGAAATAACTACTGATTCTTCTTCCTCAAAATAAAGATCTCTGTCAGGATCTAACCATAAAATCTTCACATTTGAGGCATTTTTTTCAGAAAGATTCTTTACCTCAAGATTCAGAGAAACCTCTGGGTCTGGATTATCTCTTAAATTGTACTCCGGGATCTCTAAATCCGGATTCTTGGCCCAGGTGATTAAGTCTCTTATGATCGACCTTCCTTGGATGGTAGATTGCCCGTGTGAATATCCCCAATCTTCATACATTGAAGTTACCACCACCCGACCTTCTCCATAAGGATAAGCAAGCATGGCTGGCATCCCGTTGATTCTTCTACTTAACAGAACAGTGGAATTAGATGGATAATCAGCAAAAGAACCATCTATGGGAGAGCTAATAAGCGATTTTGTCGCAGAGGAAAGCGCAGGATGCCACGAATCCACGTACATTGAGTTAGATTGACAACTTTGGTCCTCTCTCCAGCCGTAACATACAAGCGATACTCCATAAGGCGTTGGAAGTGGAGAGAAATCATACCCATGCTGCTGAGAAAAGACAATAATCGTGCCTCCCTGAGAGACATAATCCTCTAGGATGCTTTTGAATTGAGATGATTTCTCCATACCGTAGAGCCCGCCTGATGAAATGAGCAGGATTGGCGGTGGATCTTTCATCTCAAATGGGCTCTGATCCGGTTCAATGTATGAGAATCCTCTTTTAAATCTATTTATTAATGCTCCGGCTTCTTTATAAAAGCCGTGCCTTAAAATTAATAAATCTGAATTATGGCTTTCATAAATCTCGTTTGAAGCATTAGGAATAGCTATAGATAAATTATCATCAGGATTATCGCCATCTGGATTTGTGGGAGGGAAATGATCATCTTCACAATTGCAATCTGAAAGTTCACTTTCATAATAATGGGTCTGACATTCTGTTTCTTCTCCTTGAAAGCACAAATTTGCACAAGCTTCTACTCTTTTCTCTTTTTTTTGCCCTTTCTCATAAACTCCTCCAGGAAGGCATCCTACATGTAACATCTCATGAAGCATCAAATTATACAATCGACAGAGTGGATTACTGTTCTCATAACCGTGTATACTTATACGAGGACCTTCGACTCTTCTATCATATTTTTCTGCACTTCCATGAAGATATGTATCACGATAAACCCATATCACAGGACCACTGAGGAGTGCCCTATTAGCGGCTTCTTTTATACATTTCCGGTCGCCTTCATTCCACTCGCCACAATTTTTTATTATCTTATCAACTGCTTTTTCATATGCTTCCGATATATCATAATTTACTATTCGTATTTCCCCAAATTCATAATGTTCTGGATAGGGTACAATTTTGGGTACACGCCAATAAGTTGTAGAATTTGATGATGCTGATGTGCGATTATTTGAAGAGTCTTCTAAATTATTTAAAAAAAAATTGATTGACTTGAAAAAGATTGCAAGCTTCCTGATTTCTCATTAAAGGTACTATCTAAAACAATATCAACTTTTGTCTTTTTCCCCTTCTCTATAATTAATCTTTCAATTATTTTAATTTTTCCATTTGAAGCAATCCTCATTGTATATATTCCTGGATCAAGTGCTGATATTGAGTATCTTCCATCTCTGTCAGTAAAATCACCTCCACCTGGCCTTTCATCCTTAATATAAAGAACTACACTAGCCATTTCCTGAGGTTTTCCATCAGATGTTGTGACTGTCCCTTCTACTCCTGTTGGATCATCCGTGTTAATTATAATATCAATCCCTGATGTCTCCTTGCCAGCTTCGACTCTGATTCCAGCTATTATTTTATCACCATACCCAGGAGTATCTGCCCCTAACCAATAATTATCCGCAGGTATTAAGTGGGTAATCAAATAGCTTCCGTCTTCCTTAGATCGATCAATTGAGTGTCCCCCTTCAGAAGAGGATGCTCTAACATTTACATCAGGAAAAGGAGTGACTCCATCTCCTTTTAACACTCTCCCTGATATCGATCCCCCTATTTGATCTGCGGTGATTGTAATATAAACATTTTCCCCTTTTTCTAAAATAATCGTATCAGGCCAATTGTAATTTTTCTTGTTAACGTATTTGACTGTAAACAATTCATCATTCCCGAGATAGGGATGTTGTGGAGTATATGTAACGTAGTATCTTCCCTCTCTAAGCATCTTAAAACAAAAATTGCCTTCCTTATCTGTGAATGTATAATTTGGATTTAATATCCCATATTGAGGATGATGAAAATAAAGATGAATCTGTGCTTCTTTTAATGGCATGCCTGTATCCCCGGCCATCACTTTCCCACAAATTGATCCATAGATTGTTGCCTCAAGATTTTTTGGGATGAATAGGATTATTGCCAAAATTGAAAACATTAAAATCAAAAAAGTTTTTTTATTTAACATCTCCGCCCCCTGTTTTTTTTATCTCATGAAAAATATCTCTTCTATTTTGTTATAATTTTTTTCAGAATAATCCACATGCTTAGCTGAATATATTAGTTTCTGAGTATCACTTAATATAGCGGGAATTTGTCTTCCTCCCCCATTTTTTCTTGCCAATTTTTGGCCCCGTTTAATTTCGGTAAGTTTGTACATATATTCTTATTTATTATTTTCAATTGTCAAGAGAAAATTTAGAACTCCTCCATAACAATACGAAGCGATTTATACTTGTGACACTCATAGCACCAATTTATTCTCAATATCATTTAGCATTAACCTCGGCTTCCAAAAAAGAGATGTTTCACTAATTATACAATTCTCATGAATATTTATTCCCCCAACAGGAATAGATATTATTTTCTCTTCCTCTAAGTAAAGATTTCTGCCAGGGTCAAGCCATAAAATTTTCGCTTTTGAGGCTGTTTTATCTGAAATATTCTTTAGCTCAAGATTAAGATTGACCTCTGGGTCTGGATTATTCCTTAAATTGTACTCCGGGATCTCTAAATCTGGACTCTTGGCCCAGGTGATTAAGTCTCTTATGATCGACCTTCCTTGGATGGTAGATTGCCCGTGTGAATATCCCCAATCTTCATACATTGAAGTCACTACCACGCGACCATCTCCATAGGGATAGGTGAGCAGAGCTGGCATTCCATTAATCCTTCTACTTAACAGAACTGTGGAATCGGACGGATAATCAGCAAAATAACCATCTATAGGAGAGCTAATGGCCGATTTTGTCGTTGAGGAAAGCACAGGATGCCAGCCGTCAACATATATTGAGTTAGAACGACAACTCTGGTCCTCTCTCCACCCATAAGCTCCGATTGGCTCTCCATCAGGTGTGGGTAGCACTGAGAATTCATGCCCATGTTGCTGAGCGAAAACAATGAGAGTTCCTCCCCGGGAGACATAATCCGCTAACGTACTCTTAAACTGGTCTGCGTTCTCCATCCCATAGAGTCCCCCCGTGGGAATCATCAAAACCTTTACCCTGTCCAATACAGCTGTTGAATCAAATTCTTCCTTTACATAGAAGCAGCCCCTCTTAAGTCTAGTAAGAAGTGCATCGGTTGAGCCATGGTATCCTTTAAAGAATATACCAACAAATGGAAGTGCATCAAAATAAGAAGGGATAGTTCCAGCCAGAGAGTTTCCAACTGCGAAGCTTTCATCTGGATTATCATTTCCAGGAGTNGATGATGGAGGTTTACATCCATCAGGAATGTCTTGGGAAAAACANATGAGTGAGCTTAATNAGATAAATAAAAGTAAGATTAATGCTTTTTTCATATCCCCAATTTATATATTTGATACTTTACTTATCGTATCTTACACTTATTTCTATCATCAGTAAGAGGAGGCAATCCATTCTGCTCTAGCATTTCATTTATTTTATTTTTGAACCATTTAAATCCTTACTTTTCGTATCTCACCTTTATT
>JGI24422J19971_10001411_pt1 | contig 14604 bp, 10 predicted proteins | sample DeeMarSWOR152_54_FD_19971 | JGI IMG/M metagenome (IMG submission 19971) | reverse complement strand
AATTGTTTTATTAATGAATGGAGGAGCCCTACGCTTCCTCTCCTCAAGACCAAAGCTATAATATTCCTCATCAGCATCCTGACTTCCATAAAAACCTCCCCCAGGATTAAAAAGTTTAGAATTCACATAATCCGAGATCTCCACAGCTACCCTTTTATATTTCTCATCTCCAACAACCTGGAAAACCCTTAAATAATTTTTCAAAAGCCCAGCATTAGTCTCAAGCATCTTTTCAAAGTGCGGTATGCTCCAATCTCTTGTTGTAGAATATCTAAAGAAACCACCTTCAATCTTATCATAAGTTCCACTATCATACATAAAATCAAGGGTTTTAGTTACAATCTTTAAAAAACCCTTTTCCCCCAGATCCAAATTATATCTTAAAAGGGCAAGATCTACAGCTTCTGGATGGGGAAATTTAGGCTGATCACCAAAACCACCATATTGATCATCAAAATTTAATACAACTGCATCTAAAATGTCAGAAATAATAGAATCATTCAAAACCCCTTTCCCTCTTTCAAATTCCTCTCTTTCTAAAGCTTCTTCCGTGATTCTAAGACTTTTAATCCGCTCGTAAATCTCATCCTTATTCGCCTTATACTGATCAGAAATCTGTTTTAATATCGGTTTAAACCTATCAGGAGGGATATAAGTAGCTCCTGCGAAAACATCACCATCAGGAGTTAGAAAAGCTGTTGTAGGAAATCCTCCAAAATTATACCTCTCACTAATATCAGGACGCTGATCAATATCAACCTTGATCGGTATGTATAGTTCATTGATAAGCTCGATAATCTCTTCGTTAGAATAACTGTCCTCATCCATGCGATGACACCAATAACACCACGCTGGGGCCGTTAAATTGAGCAAAATCGGCTTATCTAGCTTTTTAGCTAGCTCAAAAACCTCTTTTCCCCATTCATACCACTCAATCTCTTTTTCATTATTAGCAACCAAAAAGTTAAAACCCCCGTAACTAACCCAAAAAATTTGCTGCAAATTTCTACAAAAAACCATATATAAACCTAATTAAATTATAGAAATAAAAAATAAAAAAAACCAATATTACAAGTAGAGGTTTCTTATGTGCGGGGAGGCCCGTATTTTGAATGAAGTTGAAAATTTGATAAAAAGTGGCCTAAATTTTATAATTAACGGAAAGCTTAACGAAGCTTTAGAGTATTTTTATCAGGTAATAGCCCTTGACCCAAAAAATGCTACAGCTTTCAATAATGTTGGTGTAATGCTCCATTCACTTGGGCATGTAAAAGAGGCTATAGCTTTTTTTAACCAAGCAATTAAATTGGACCCAAATATGGTTAAACCTTGGATAAATAAGGGAAGCGCCTTGTACGAATTAAAAAGACTAAGGGAAGCTCTAAAATGTTTTAACCAAGCGCTTCAAGTAAATCCCAAATCTCCCGAAGCATGGTTAAACAAAGGTGCAGCCCTTCTTGATATGGGTGAGCTTAAAAAAGCTTTAAACTGTTTTGACAAGGCTTTAAAAATTAATCCTAAAATGGCTGAAGCTTGGTACTGTAAAGGAATAATTTATCAAAATACTAACGAATTAAAAAAGGCTCTTGAATGTTTTAAAACAGCTTTAGAAATAAATCCGTCCCACAAAAAGGCGTTTTTGAACTGTGGAGTTATTCTACGCTCATTAGGAAGAATAAAAGAGGCTATGAGATGTTTTGAAAAAGCACTACAAATAGATCCAAATTATGCAAAAGCGTATTATAATGAAGGAAATGCTTTAAGGGCTTTAGGAAAGAAAGAAGCAGCACTACAATGCTTCAACTACGCTATTGAATTCAATAGTGAATATTTGGAAGCTTGGATAAACCGAGGAGTAATATTACGTTCTCTAGGGAGGAAAAAAGAAGCCATAGAGAATTATAAACACGCCCTCGAATTAGACCCTAATTGCGACAAAGCATGGTATAATTTGGGCTTAGTCCTTCCAGATGATGAATTGGAAACGAAAATTGGTTGCTATAAACGCGCACTTGAAATCAACCCGCGCCACGCTAAAGCTTGGTATAACACTGGTATAGTTTTCAGAAAGCTAGGGCTAGAAACAGTAGCCATAAAATGCTTTGAACAAGCAATAACGCTTGATAAAAGACTTAAAACCATACTAAACATCCAATCTACAGAAAAGCCCTACACAGAATACGCCTAAAAACCCTAAAAAATCCGCCTCAAAAACTCCACAAAATAAAAACAAAGCAAAAAAATAAAAATAGAAAAATACTATACTACGATGTCTTTTTAGACCTAATCTTTTAAAAAGGAGGTTCATCTCACGGGGTCTGTTACCTTTTTTGCCGCAACTCCCATAGAATTAATCCCCTCTATAACATTGCCAATTTTCTTAGAGAAAATTAAGGAAGAAAACTTTGCAGGCGTCGAAATAAAATGTGAACATGGAGTAATTGACCCGGAAAAAATAAGCCCTAAAGAGATCCAAAACCTCAAAGATGTATTAAAATCACTAGAGTTGCAAATATCTATTCATGCCACTTTTATCGATATCAATATCGCATCCTTTTACCCTTCAATTCTGAAAGCCTCGATCGAAAGGGTTCAATCCTGCCTTACTCTTGCCTATAAACTAGATGCAAAATGGATAACCCTCCACTGCGGTCATTTCCTTCCCACCCCCATTGCTACCCTAGAATCTGCCCTAAAAATTTCCCTTAACTCCTTAAAAGAAATTGCTTCTAAAGCTGAAGGACTGAATCTCAAAATCGGTCTTGAAAACAAAGATTGTAAAATTGGCTATAGAAACATTTTTATCACACCAGAAGAAGGTTTATGGCTCTTAAAAAACATAGAAAAAGACTGTATAGGCTTCATATTTGACTGTGGCCACGCCAACACATGTAAAAATAAAAATGATCTCGGCGATTTCTACAAAAAAATAGAGGGAAAAGTTATAGCAATACATGCACACGACAACGACGGAAGCTTTGACCAACACTTAGCCGTCGGCGAAGGGACAATCAACTTTGAACAGATACTGAAAATAAAAATACCGGAAAATATCGTTATCGAATGCGATGAAGAAAAAGAAATCATTGCCAGTAAAGATGCAATCACGAAACTCGTAAACCTGTTATAAAAAGAAAGGCTAAAAATCATTGTTTTCGTAAAATTTGGTTCAGATTTTTCTGGATTTTTTTCATCTGTTTTTCAATAACCGGTGTTTTTTTCACCTTTTCAAGAATCCCTAGCGCTTCTTCAAAATAATCTTTAGCTTTCGGCAACCCATCTTCTCCTCCCATATCCTTAAATAAAAGACCCAAATTTGCTAATACAAAAGCTACATCGACTCCCAATTTCGGCATCTCCTTTAAAAACCTAGAATAAATCTCTAAAGCACTATCATAGTGCTCAATAGCCTCTCGGAATTTTCCCAATTTCACAAGCGAGTTAGCAACATTATTCTCAGTATTAGCAACATCTACCCAAGCACTAGGTTTTTCCCTTGCAAGATTTTTATAAATATCTAAGGCTTTCTCAAAGTGTGATAAAGCTTTTTTCAAGTTTTCTTCCCCCCCAATATTTACCAAACACGACCCAAGATTTGCCAAATATACAGCAAAGCGATATCCCATACCGGGAATATCTTTCATGGTCTGTTTCTCTATTTCAAGCGCTTCTTCATAACATTCAACTGCCCGTTCAAGATTCTCTTTTCCCCCAATTTTCTGTAATAGGGTAGCCATGGCGTTTAAAGCAAGCTGTATATTCATCCCCTCAAACTTTTTCGCAAGATCTCGTCGAATTTTAACAGCTTCTTCAACATATCTTAACCCCCTCAAGAGATTATTCCTTCCTCCAACCTCCCCTAACAAAACCGCCATATTGGTCAATACGGTGGTTACTTTTACTATTGCTCCCCAACTATCCTTAGCTATTCTGGAATATTTGGCTAATGCTTGCTGATATTTGCTAATGGCTTTTAAATAATTATCACGCCCCCCTAATTCAACCATAGTGTTCGCCAAATTATTATATAAAATAGCTAACTTTTCTTCTGTTCTCGGATTTTCTTCAGAAAATTTTTCACAGATCTTTATCGCTTTTTCATAGTGTCTCATAGCTTCGATAATTCCTTCTTGTCCCCTAATTTGGCGAAGAACAGTCCCCATATTGTTTAAAACCGAACAAGAATTAAACTCAGCTCTCGGTAACCTTTTTCCTAACTCTTCATAAATACTTAAACTTTCTTCATAATAGTTTAATGCTGTTTTAAGGTTTTCAATCCCTCCGAAAGTTGACAAAATGTTCCCTAAATTATTGCAAACCATGGCATGACCAATTTTGGCCTTTTTTGTTTCAGTAATCAGCTTTTTACAAATTTTCAAAGCTTCATCACAAAACTCTATAGCTGTTTTTAACTGCTCTTTACCCCCCTGCTCTGTAAGTATTAATACAAGGTTATTCATGATCCCTATGAGCAGTATCTCTCCTCGCGAAACCTCGCCTGATACGTTTTTAATGTTTTTCAAAGTCTCTTTAAGTATTTCTTCGGCTTTTTTTATCTCTTCAAAAGAGCCTAAATCTAAAAGAATCACGCCTAAACTATTCATCACTCTCCCTTCATCGAAAACAATACCTGGTATTTCCTTCTCCCATTTTCGAAAAATCCTCAAAGCTTCTTCACAACGTTTTTGAGCCTCTTTTAAGTTTTCATAACCCAATTCATGAAGGATGTTTGACAAAGTGTTAAGAACAACTGCTACTTGTATCTCTGCATCTTCTATATTTTTAGAGAGTTCTCTCGCTATATTTAACGCTCTTTCACAATATTCCCTCGCCCTTAGATAACCTCTGGGTTTCCCATCATCCCGTAGCAAGACTGCTATATTGTTAAGAATAACACTCTCGCTTATAATAGCTTCTGGAGTGGCCTCCTCAACCTCTCTTAGCTTTTCTAAAGCTTTTTCATAATACATTTTAGCTTTTTCTAAATTTTCTCCACCCCCAAGATCTACTTGTACATTTCCAGCATTAACTAAAGTTTCTACACTCACGGGGTCCAAATTAAGCGCCTTAAGACTACATTCTTCCGCTTTCAAAAACTTTCCAAATTTCCTATAAACCTCGCTTAATCCCGCCCACCCACTTACAATCCCTGGCTCTATCTCTAAAACTAGCTTAAAACATTTTTCCGCCTCTTTTAACCTATAAAAAAACAGGTATAGAAATCCCAACTTCACAAGAGTTTCTACGGGAACTTTTTCTATAGTTTTTAAAAGTTCAATATCGTCCACTATTTTGGTCAATTCTTGCCGCTTTTCACCAAGAACAAGGGGAGTAATTCCTTCCACGTTTAAAACAGGTAAACCTATAGGAAAATACGCTAACAGCCTCTCTAAATTTTCAAAAACCAATAAAACGGTCTCCTTGTTTATCCCCCAACAATATCCACTAAAAATTGTTTAGTTTTAAGATAATGAATTTAATAGATAGGTCAAAAAGATTATCATCCCTAAAAACTACTAGATAGGAGTTTTATGGCTATTAATCACCAGAGTCTAGGAACACTTTGCAAAGATCGAAATCAGTAACCATCCCTACAAGCTCCCCTTTTGCATCTAAAACAGGTAGCTGATCAATATCATATCTCCCCATTTTGCGGGCTCCTTCCACAATTGTTGTACCTTCAAAAGCTGTTTGAACTTTTTTTACTGAAACCTCACTCACGGGGATTTCCGGAAACCTTAGCTCCTGGCTAAAAATTATTAAAACCTCGACACTGTCCCATGAACTAGCAGTATACTCCGCCACACTCCCCGTTTGACTAGTCTTTTGACTCCCCACAACTTCCGCAACCCCGACTAAGTCATCAACTGTAATTATTCCGCTTAGTTTCCCTTTATCATCCAGTGTGGTTAGTGCTTGTTGATGACCAGCTAAATTCATTATCTTCCACACAACTCGTAAAGGAGTATCTTCCCATACCGCCACTATATTCCTATCATAATATTTTTGAACTGTTTTCTCCGTATCTAGCCTAGCTATAATCTTTTTAATAACATCTGCTATCGCGATAATCCCTACAACTTCCTTTATTCCCTCTTTCTCATCTTTTAACGTGATTACCGGCAGTCTTCGCACTCGTTCCTTTAACATAATTTTTACTGCATCCTTTATTTTATCGCTAGGAGTAACCGTTATAAAATCCCGCTTCATAAGCATAGCAATTTGATTTTCCTTAGGTTTCTGAATTAAATCCTCCTTAGTAACAACTCCCACTAACTCCTTAGTACCTTTTTTAACGCAAGGAAAAGCAAACAGGCCAGTATCCTTGATTTTTCCAAGTATGTCTTGCCTCGTACCAGGTACCTCTACTACCACAGGATCTGTCGTCATGATCTCTTTCACTGTTATCATTACAGTTTCTTGTACCAATTATGCTACACCCCTTCTCTAAGAAAAATAATCACGTCTCCCAAATTGTTTGAATGCAAACTACACTCCTAACCTTTCACCCTTTTTCTTTCAATAAAAAATTAATCAATCAGATCTCAAATTAATAGGGAATAAAACAATCCAAAAATGATTAAAAAGAATAGATACACACGACTCTCGTGGTAATCTAGTTTATCGTTCTTATACTTCAACGTGAAGTATTTAAGTGTTACCTATTTTTTTAAAAAATTACTTTAAAGTATTGATATACAATTATTATTAACTCTTTTTTGGTGGCTAAAAATGAAAATCTCAGATTTTCAGAGTCTAATGCTTGAAATATACGGTATAAGAGACAGGGCAAGAGGTCCAGAACGTACCATGTTATGGTTAGTAGAAGAAATAGGCGAACTAGCAGAAGCTGTTCGTGAAGGAAACAACTCTAAACTATCAGAAGAATTTGCAGATGTTTTTGCATGGCTCGCAAGCCTAGCAAACGTCGTCAATATAGATCTCGAAACCGTAGCCCTATCAAAATACGGATCAGGATGCCCTGTTTGCAAATCAATCCCCTGTAAATGTGCAATAAAATAAAAAAACAGTTATATACAAAAATAAAAACAAAAAAACCAATCAAAAATTTAAAACTGAACCCATCGTATTTATAATAAGCAGCAACTTTAACAGATTATTTTATAAATAACCACTCCTTATTTTGTATACAACTATGAATAACGGTTTTTCTTTTCTCTAGGGTGGCGCTTATAAATTGAGTAGAGCTAGAGTACGAAAAGGGAAAAAAAAGCGAGATAAAAGCCCTATGCCAGCTACAGGCGCGGGATTAATGAGGTTCTATGAAGAAGACAGTCCTGGCATTCGCGTAGGTCCAAGAACAGTCGTACTTCTCGGTGTTTTCCTCATAATAACCGTGATTCTCGCTCAACTCGCAGCAGCTGGACGCGGTCCCTTCGGCTAATTTTTACCCCCCTATAAATTCCAAAAAATAAAGCGATTTTAGGACGTTTTCTCTCTCTTAATCGGTCGTTTCTCCCACTAGCTCTATATACTTTGTTTTTAAAGCCTTTTTAAAGGCATTATTAGCTTTTTCGACATCATTAAATTCTTTATATAAAGCTTCCAAGATCTGGGATTTTGAAAACTCCTCCAGTTGATCTGTGAACACTCTTCCAAATTTTAAAACAATTCGAGTATTTTCATCAAAGTCATCCATAGTGTCTATCTCATCCAAGGAAATAGTTACCTTAAATTTGCCATTTTCTGGTATTTCTTGATCGACTAAAATTTTTTCAGGTAAAGATATGTACCTATGAGCAGGAGTCAATTTCAGGACAAAATCTGCAAAACTTTTCGCATCCCTTTCAAGAGAAAGATTGTAAAATTCGAAATCAATGACTTCAAGACCAGGAGCCGTCTCTCTTATAGAAGATAAAGCACATGACTCTGATTTGTCAATTATGAGTGTATCAGCAACACCTTCCAAGAGTTTCGCTAAACCTTCCAAACCACTAGGAACATCTAAAGCGGAAAAAAGCGGTATAGATTTTTGATTTAAAATCCCATGCATAGGAGGACTGATACAAACTACTTGACCTTCTACAGATTGGACAGCCTCGACAACCGGTTTGATTGATAATAGTAAAAGAGTATAAACAGAGGATAAAGGCGCCATTATAAGAGCTTCAGCGTTTTTTACAAGTTTAAGCACCTCTTCATTAAGCTGAAAATCTTTAGGATAAATGCTAAGTTTTACCGTTTCATTTTCAGAAAATATAACCTCGTTTAGGTGAAGAAAACGTTCTAAAGGTATTTTTACACTGCCTATCTCAACAAAAGCCCTCGCATTTAAATCTTCAGTCAGAGGCATAACGTTTATGTTAATGTTTAAAGCCTCATCCAACTCTCTGTAAATATGAGACAGTTTTTTGCCTTTTTCTATAAAATCCTGGATATACATGCTACAAGCATTTTCAAAATCACTAAGGGGATAACCACGTTCTAACCCCAACTCATTTAAAACCGCATCCAAAAAGAATATTTCCAGAGCCGGGTGAACAGAAAAAGCCCTGACAATATGAAGTATATCAGGAGAGTAACGAGTTCCTGCAAAATCATGGTCAAGAAGAGGATTAACTACGACAACTAAGTCTTCAAAAGGCACGGATAAACTTAACCCTCTTAAAAGATTAATATCCGAAGACCCTCCACTTAGAACAACAACCGACAAACGATATCAACACCGAAAAACGATACTTCCAGTAACTACTTTATAAAATTTTATATCGAATTTTTAAAAAAAGAACTCTTAAAATATATTCATTTTCAGAATAAAAAAAGATAACTAAAAATTATATAAAAATTAAAAATAGGACAGAAGTAAATAAAAACAAATCAAAAAGGTAGAGATTTATCAAAAAATTCGTAAAAGAAAAAGGTGTAACATTTGACGCATGTTGAAACAAAAGAAAGTTTAGGAATCAAAATAGGCCTTGAAGTCCATGTACAATTAACAGCCCTCAAAACAAAGTTATTCTGCGGCTGCGATGCAGATTACCGATCCGCACCTCCAAATACACACACATGCCCTATATGTTTAGGTTTACCAGGATCACTCCCAGTTGTTAATGAAAAAGCTGTAGAATCCATCATTAAAATAGCACTCGCTTTAAACTGTAAAATCATAACAGACAAAGAAGTCAGATTTTTCAGAAAAAACTACTTCTACCCAGACCTGCCAAAGGGCTACCAGATAAGCCAATATGACCGAGCCGGAGGATTCCCAGTAGCAGTCAACGGAACCGTAGAAGTAAATGGAAAAAAGATCAGAATTCGGAGAGTTCATATGGAAGAGGATCCCGGCAAACTAAGTTATGAGGGATCATTAGAAACTTCTCAATACGTACTTGTTGATTATAATAGATCTGGAATTGCTTTAGTTGAAATTGTTACCGAACCAGATCTTCGTAGTCCAAGAGAAGCAAGAGTTTTCCTGCAAAAGTTAAGGGCAATCATCGAAACCCTAGAAATAGCCGATTTCAGACTCGAAGGATCACTCCGCTGTGATGCAAACATTTCCCTTAAAGGGGGAGAAAGAGTTGAAGTCAAAAACATCTCAAGCTACAAAGACGTCGAACGCGCCCTAAACTATGAAACTCTACGCCAAAAATCCGCACTCTCAAAAGAACAAACGATAGAACAAGAAACACGACACTGGGACGAAGTAAGAAGAGTCACCTACGGTTCGAGAATAAAAGAAATGGAACATGAATACAGATATTTTAACGAAGCAGACATCCCTAGCTTAATCTTTTCAAAAGACATTATTGAAAAAACAGCAAAAGAGATGCCTGAACTCCCAGACCAAAGAAAAACACGCTTCATCCAAGAATACGATATACCCCCATACGACGCCGGTGTTTTGACCGGCAACAAACATCTAGCAGACATTTTTGAGAACTGTGTCAAACTCTATCCCCATCCAAAAACTGTGTCAAACTGGCTAATGACAGACTTCCTAAGATACGTTGGAGAACACGACCTCGAAATAGAAGAAGTCCCAATAACACCAAACAAGATAGTTAAAATGCTACAACTAATTGATAAAGGGATAATCTCTGGCAAAATCGCGAAAAAAATCCTCAAAGAAATGCTCAGCACAGGAAAAGACCCAGAAAAAATCATCGAAGAACATGGACTTACAAGAATCCACGACGAAAAAGAAATAGAAAAAGTATGTGAAGAAACATTTAATGAAAACCCTAAAGCAGTTAAAGACGCAAAAAAAGATAAAAAAGCAATAAATTATTTGGTAGGGAAAATTATGGAAAAAACCAAGGGGAGAGCAGATCCTAAAATAACACAAAAAATAGTGAAAAAAATGCTTAAAGAAAATAGAGAAGAACCAACTGCCGAATAGGGATGTAAGACTGACTTGGAGAAGTATACTGGTTTGTGGAAAGATGCCTTAAAGACCTTCTATTTAGATTTTTTGTATGTCATTAGTTTTTTATTTAGACTCGAATTAGTCGTGGGTTTTTGAAAAATTTAATTTCACTTTTCTCTAGTTCTAGCTTATAACCTTTCCTAATGGCGTTTACTGTTTCTTTAATCTTGTCCTCAACATCGTCCAAATATTTGAGTGTAGCCGCGAAAAGTTTGAGTGTATTTACGAATACCTTGTTTTTACCTAACTCTTCATCAAAAATCTTGATTTCAAACTCTCCTCCAATATCCAAGACTTTTCCATCAACTTCTGCTACTTTCTTACCTGTCACGTCTTCTATATACCAATCACTACCTAATGAGAATCGATCCGCTTTAATCGTATACAAACCAACGGTTTCATCTTCATTGATTATTTGGAATGAATAATTTGCCCTCCAACGAGTGTGAAGCTTTTCAATTAGTGTTAAGTATTTTGTCCCGCTTACAACGCACATAAAGGCGGGCTGAGACTCTCCAACGCTAACGCTGTTCTTAATCTCCCAACCAATGAGTTCTTCGATGGTACCGTCCCAATTTCCACTTTCGCTAAAAGCTTTGATGATTAACCGTCTCTTGTATTCATCCTCTTTTTTGGCTCCTTTGGGTAACTCCCAAGGTCCGGTTCTCATGCCAACATGGCCTGCTTTTTCACCATCGACTTCTACGGCTCCAATCAAATCGAGATCACGACTAAACTGTCTAGACTTACTCATTCTAGTTTCTTTCTCTCTAATACCAATTTCCGCGCCATGGAGTCCCGTCTTCCATAAGTCTACCACGATTTTTTTAACGCCGCCCTTCTTTTTTTCCTCTTTTTTCTTCTTTTCTTCTTCCTCTTTTTTTCCCAAATTGAACACCCTATAAACCCTTAAAAGGTAAGAAAAGGGTTAAATTTAAAACTTTTTTTGTGTTCTGGTCTGTTCTATTTTTTTTATTCTTTTGCATCATACATAAATATTTACTCTTAAAAAATAAACCGAAAAAGGTTATTTAAAACTATTTTTAATAGATGTCTTGTTATAAGAAGTATCAAGGTAATAGTTAGAAATTAAGATTGAGCGAAAGATTTTTAGGAGAACGTAGAAACATGGGAAAAAATTTAGGCGCAGATAGAGAGGTTCAAGAGGTAAAAAAGGAAGAAAAAATTGATGATTATTTAAGAGAGGTTCTGAAACGTTGGAACCTTAATCAAATCAAAAATCAAAAATGTCCANTTTGTCAAGAAAAGGCTATGAGGGTNACGGAAAGCACNTATGATCTGCCTTATTTTAAAAAAATCNTCCTTTTTAACATGAAATGTGATAGGTGTAATTTTAAGTTCAACGATATTTATATCGAAGATTTAAAAGANCCTATACGTTGCGCGCTTGTTATAGAAAACTCAGNGCATTTAAATGCNCTAGTAATAAGATCGGTAGCTGGGACGATAAGGGTTCCAGAATTAGGAGCCTTTATAGAACCGGGACCTGTAGCTCANCCTTTTATTACTACGGTAGAAGGGGTGTTTATTAGGATAAAAAATATGCTTGAGACAGCTATAAGATGGGCTGAAACTGAAAAACAAAAGGAAAGAGGAAGAGAAGTGCTGAGAAAATTGGAGATGGTATTAAAAGCAAAGATGAAAGTGACTTTAGAAATTGATGATTTATTTGGAAATTCTACTATAATACATGAAGATGTCAGAATGCGGCCTTTAACAGAAGAAGAAGTAATGAAGCTTGCTGAGAAGATTCCCGTGTTTAAGATAAAATATGCGGGAGATTAAGTTGTTTCATAATCGTGGGTTTCGGCTACAATTATCCAGAGGGTTAGGTCTGTTTCTACGCCGGTTTCTTTTTCTATTCTCTGAGCTATCCTGTCACCGAATTCGTCGGATATTTCGTTTGTTACTATGATGTGTGCTTCTACGGTTAGCTTTTCATCATCTGAATCATAGGCGGCTTTTGTTTCGAGTAGTTTCGCTCCTTTATCTTCCTTATTTAGGTTGTCTACTTCTTCTTCTATGATTTTTATCGCTTTATTTTCTATATTGATGTAGTTGTAGGCGTTGATTGCTGCGTAGATTATTGGGGTGGAGGTAACGGTTAGGGCTATGGCTGCTATTAGTACTCTTTTCCTGAAGAGTTTTTTTGCGGCTATTTCTTTTCGTTTTGTTGTGGGTTTTATTCTGGTAGCCCAGAAGACGAGGGTACAGGCGACGTTTATGGCGAATATGTTTATGAGGAGTAGTCCTAGACTACCTTGAACGTAATCGTATTGGTTCATTCCTACTAGTACGCCTACATTGGTAGCCGGGGGTGCTAAACTTGCGGATATGGCAACGCCTACTAGTGTTGTTGCGTAGCCGTATACGAAGCAAATACCGGCTGCTAGTCCGCTGACAATGGCTAGTCCTACGTCTGCGGTTCTTGGTCTGGATCTTCCTAGTATTTCGCTGGTGAGGAAAGGTTCGGGGAAAAGTCTTGCGACAACGACTCCTGCGGCGATACATATCCCGATCCCAGCCATTTCCGCTTGTATAGAGTCTTTAAACATTTCTTTTTCAGAAATTACCGTGGAGAGTGATGTTGCTACAATGGGCCCCATAAGAGGTGCTATTATCATTGACCCGATAATCGCTACAACATTATTGGCTAACAACCCTAAAGCAGCCAATACTGCGGCAAAAGCGGTTAAAGCTAAATAATTAACGGTCATTTTACCGTTTTCTTTAGCGGAGGTTGTTATTTCGTCAAGCGCTACTCTGCCCCAAGCTTTCCTTTTAAGCCTCTTTTTATTCTCAGAATCCTGCTCTAACAACTCACCCGAAAGAAAAAAAGTAACATTCGAAACAATAACCTTCCCTATAGCTCTCCCCACTCCGACCTGTTTTAACTCTAGTAGAAGTCCATCTACTTGAGTTTTTGGCAAGACGAGTATAAAAACTGTGTCGGAACCAGAATCAAGTTGATAATAAGACACGCCAAAGTCTTCTATTATTCCCCTTATCTTTGCTTCATCGTCCTTTGAAACAATAATTTCTAAACGCCGCAAAATCTCCCCTACCTATCAACGAAAAACGGCTCAGTAAATCCATATAATATTACGAAACCTTTGCTAAAAAGATTTTCTCCATTATAAAGCTCAAAAATCGATTTGTGGAATCTTTTTATGCCAATTTGTATTCCTTTCATAGGTAAATGCTACCCTTATTATCTTACCCTCCTCACCAACCCCCGCCATAATCTGAAGCCCCACAGGCAAACCATCTGCAAAGCCGCAAGGCACTGAAATCGCAGGAATACCGATAATGTTTGCAGTTACGGTGTTTATATCGCTCAAGTAAAGGGCAAGGGGATCATCTATCTTTTCGCCAATATTAAAAGCAGGAAACGGCATAGTAGGCCCCAATACCGCGTCAAAATCCTGCAAAGNCCTCTCAAAATCCTCTTTTAACAACGTACGAACCTTAAGCGCTCTCAAATAATACTGCTCATAGTATCCAGCAGAAAGCGCATAAGCTCCTAACATAATCCTCCTACGCACTTCCGCACCAAATCCCTCCCTGCGATTTTTTGAAAAAGCTTCATTCCAATCCTTCCCCTGCTCTCCCGAATTATATCCATAACGTACACCATCAAATCTTGCCAAATTAGAACTTGCTTCACTCATAGCTAGAATATAGTATGCTGGAAGCGCGTATTTCAAAGATGAAAGCGAAATTTCCTCGTAAGTTGCTCCCAACCCTTCCAAAACCTTAACAGCATCCCAAACTACTTTTTCTACTCTCTCATCTATCCCCTTACCAAAAAGTTCTTGAGGTACTCCAAAACGCATCCCTTGCACATCGTCAACCAAATACCTAGTATAATCCTCCCTCTTCGATGGTAAACTTGTCGCATCCTTAGGATCGTGACCAGAAAAAACGGTAAAAAAAAGCGCGCACTCCTCAACAGTTCTACCTATAGGCCCAATTTGTTCCAAACTATTAGCGTAAGCCACCAACCCGTATCTGCTTACACGACCAAAAGTAGGCTTGATTCCCACAACCCCACAAAAACTCGCAGGACACCTGATACTACCGCCAGTATCTGATCCAAAAGCCAATAAAACTTCTCCAGAAGCCACAGCCGCCCCGCTACCCCCGCTACTCCCCCCAGGCACTTTCCCAATATCCCAAGGATTCCTCACAGG
>JGI24422J19971_10001406_pt1 | contig 14611 bp, 12 predicted proteins | sample DeeMarSWOR152_54_FD_19971 | JGI IMG/M metagenome (IMG submission 19971) | reverse complement strand
CATCCAACGTTCAGACAAGTACCTCCCAAAGGTCCCTTATCAACCAAAGCAACTTTAAAACCGTGATTCAATGCTCCACTAACAATACTCATACCCGAACCTGAACCGATTACGATAACATCAAATTCCTTCATAACACCATTCCTTCATAACACCATGTTTCCAATTCCGGTTTTTTCTTTTCAAGCAAAAAAAACTATAAAAACGCTCCTTTTCTAATAAAATTGATCTGAGATAAAATTAGTAGGAGAATATAGAAGGAGCCTTACAGTGTTGCGTAAATACGGATGGAAAAGAAAAACATCTTAGAAAATGGTTAAATTTTTATCTTTGCCATAAAGGCATAAGAGCATTTTCTACCACTTGATTTGTTTGTATTATGAAATTTGATAGTCCATGGGAAGCATTTTCAATCTGGTCTAGGAAGGATTTTGAATTTTCAAAGATTTTGTTTATTAGATATATATTTTCTGAGGTGGAAATTTTTTCTAAAACCTTCTTTGATGAAGAGATATAATCGTTTCTATTTTTTTCTAGGTTTTCTACCATTGAAATTTGTTCTCCTTTTAATTTCAACCACTTGTTGATATCTTCGTCGGAAGGATCGCTTAGAATATTTATCTCTAAGTCTGAAAGCTTCTCTATAACTTCTGAATATTCTGCAATGGAAGATAGAAGGTTATCAACAGAAGAGTGAAAGTTTTTACAGATTTCAACCATAAACTGTTTTTCTTCTTCAGGATTTAAAAGTTCATGACTTAATGTGATATTGATAATTTCCTGCCCCATGTGTATTATGAGATGACCATTTTCAATCAGTGATGAGAATTTTTTAATGAAAAATAAGTCTTTGTTAAGTTCATCGCGAATTATCATGTGGACGGGAAAATTTTGTATAAGAGCTTGGAAAAGGCTTGTTAAGAAGATTTTTTTTGCGGTTTCCTCCTCCTTCACTATCTCGCCATCATTTTTTACCATTTCTATACGGGTTAGATTTCCCTTTCTGCCTAAAAACTTCCGTTTAAAAGCGACAAGAATATAGTGATCTACTTCGTTTACTTTAAAAGGCCCGCTGATTTCGGTAATCTCTTTCTTTTTTTCTTTTTTGAAGTTTTCAAAAACGTTTGATAGGGTGTTTTTTGCTTCTTGAACGCGTTTTTCCCGCGACTTTATTCGTTCTAAAAGGAGTTCTTGATTTTCACTTAATTTCGAGGGAGATTTTCGAAGTTTATCTTGGAAAAAACTCATTTAAAGACAAGACCTTGAAATTTTTTTCTATTTTTTTATAGGAGAAGCTAAACGTTTTTGCTGTTTATTAATGTTCACATTAGAGAAACTCGCTAGGTATGTAAGGTTCTAGGTTATTTTGGTTCATTAGAATTATTTCTTCGAGAGATGGGCGTTTTTCTAGTTCTTTAAACGTTATATACCCCCGAGATTTTTCAAATTTTTTCGGAAATTTTATAGCGATAACTTCCAGCTTATAAACGATTAAAATCCCGCGAATGTCTTGTTTCATTTTACCCCAGATATTATTTGCTAGAGGGTATGGATAATAGGGGTTCCATATAGGGAGCCCTTGGGGGTGTTTTTTATAGAAATTTCCACATTCATCATACCTTAAAGATTCCCAGTTAATGGATCGGAAAACTTTTCCCTTGAATATGTTTTCATGTAACCATAGAGAAAAGTGGGTAGGACCACTGACTTGTAAAGCTTTTTTTGGATATTGGGACTGGTTTTTCTCTATATTTTTCCAAAATTCTAAGAGATTTCGCGAGATTTTTTGCCAGTATTCGTTGGGATAAGGTGTTAGTTTCACGTATTTGTCATAAATATAGTTTGTAAAAACATCATCGTTCAAAAAATAAAGGGTTTTCACCGGGGGTAATAAGTGGTTTATTATTTCGTTTGCAATTTTTTTCCCGAATTCGAAATTTAGCACTTCAAACATTGTTTCTTCCAGTATTTGACTAAAAACTTCAGAATCAAAACTTCCAACAGATTTTAACCATTCAGTATAAGTATTTCTATCCGTAAAAAGAATATCTTCAATCCTACGCTCGCAACGCGCATTTTTGGTATTTGGCCTAACACCTATTAGTTTTTGAATTTGAGCGTTTTGATTATTAGGGTCAGGACTACCATATAAAATGGTATCTGTAATCTCCCTAGTCACATCAACTAGTACTTTTGGAGGCAAAATGATTTCTTTTTTCAAAAAATTAATCCCTTCATATTTTTCCTGTTTCCAAAACCTAAAATTATCCCCCTAAGGAAACATTATGTAATTATTATGAATATATACCGAAAAGATATTTATTATTTATCGAAGATAGGAAACTATAAATTATGATATTATGAATGGAAAAGACTATTAGTAAATAGAAGTTTTTGAGCAAAGAATTACCAGAATCTTTTTAACCTAATCAAGCGCTATTTGTTTTATATGATTACTAGTGTAATTGCAGGTTAGATAATAAGGAGGTGACTTGTTTGAGTTATCCAAAAGGATTAGGAGATAAAACGTCACAGGCTATTGATAAAGAGCATAAAAAGTTTATTTTAGAGATGTCTAAACGGGCTGAAAAACAAGTAAGGAAGGCTAATGAACTTATAAAAAGACTCAGAGAAAGGAAATAGAAAATTATAACTAAAAAGATTAAGTTTTCCATTATATAGGAGGAGGGATGGGGGAAAGTGTTAGAATATTACCAGCCTGTGCGTATGTCTACTTTTTCTTCTTCTTTTTCTCCTACTTTTTTTATTTTTTCAAAATAGGAGGGTAGATGTTTTGCGTGGAGGAGGCCTACTCTTTGGAAAATGTTTTTTGTTTTTTTAAAGAGGGGGGCTATGCTTTTTTCCCATTCGTACCATATTGCTTGGTCTATATATTCGCCTGCTTTTTTGTAATCTCCAAAAGCGCGAAATATTTCGACAAGTATTATGTAGGGGTTTACGTCTTCTTCGCGAAGATTTTCCCTCCAGTCAAGGGCTGCTTTAAACAATTTTTCCGCCATTTGTACGGCTCTTTTTTTGAGGTCTTTCTCTTGCAGCACATCTTCTGCATGTATGATCTCTTGGATTTCGTCTTCAAGAGAGTAGCCTCTTTTTGCTGCCCTTTTTTTAAGAATTGATAGGAGGAGATCTAGAGGCATTTTGTGGCGGAGTGTAAACTCTTTCCAATAGCTGTTTTCTCCAAGCTCTAAAAAAAGTTGAGAGTATTTTGAAATCGATTTTTTGAGGAGATCTTCTTCATTTAAAAGCTTAAACATCCATGAAAGTTCCACCATTCCTGCCGCAGATAGGGCGAGAGATGTCCATGTTAGTTCTGTTTCGACATCGCTCCAAAAGGTAGGGCAGCTTATACAGGAGTCTTGGGAGGCCATTTTATAGGCTCTCAATCCTCTTTTAAAGGCCTCTCTTTCCTCTTCAGAGAGAGGGCGTATTATTTCTTCATCTTCAAGATTTTTGAGAAAATCTTCTTCATTTTCTATCTTTAAGGCAACTTTCCAATATTTTTTAAGGACATTTTCTGTGGCATATTCGTTTTTAAGGAGATTTTTTATGAATTCGCAAACGTGAAAACTGATAAACTTCCTTACTTCTGCTGAGATGTGATTAAAAGCGATCTTCCATATGGAGTTAGTTAATCTTAGTTCACGTCTGGGTTCGTATGGATTAAATCGTTCATGGATCAGAAAGTATGTCTCTTCTAAAGTTTTTCCTGACTTTGCTCTTACTTTACCGGTCCACCTCATTAATCCGCCTACTCTTCTGGAAACTATGAAGCCACCATCTTCGCTAAGAATAGACCAGTGTCCAAAATCTGACCAGGCAGAGTTTTCAAAAATTTTTGCTTCTGACAGGTTCTCTAATCGACCCCAGAATTTGTATTCTAGGAACGCTTCGGAGGCTTGAAGCCTTCTCACAATAGTGGCTATATCGCTTAAAGTAGTGTTTATCATCCTTTCACTAAGTTCTTCAAAGAGTACCGGTTTCCAAGGATCGTAGTTTCCTCCAAAGTTTTCGGCATCAGAAGCAGTCACCACAAGATCCATTCCGGTAGATATAGCCATTTTTAAAGCATGGATTATTACGCCTAAATTGCTGGAAAAAGATATAGCATCTGAAAAAGCATGATCCCTTAATAGGACGAAAGGGTAAATTTCAGATGGGATTTGCTCACTATGTAGTTTGTAGATTCCGCTTCTATAATTATTTTCGACCTGGTATTCATCTAGTATGAAGATTATGAAAACTTCTTTTTCCCATCCCCATTCTATAGTTTTTTTCCTTATAGTGTCTACTATTAAGTTGATTGTTTCTGAGTTTACAGCGCATTCAGGCAACCAGAAAAAAATTAGGGGAAAGATTTGTTCTTTTTCCCATAATTTTTTCCAGAAAAGCTCAAAGTAAAAATCAATGCTCCAAGAAAGATTTATGTAAACGTCAAAAGGTGATTGTGAAATCGCTACAGGCATTATTGGATGAGAATAAGTAGTACAAGCAATTGTAGCTTCATTATTGAGAATGAGCTTAAGAAGGCGATTAAAAACGGGGGAATTGAGCTCTTGAAGGGCTTTAAGGGTTATAGGTTCAACGTTTAAGGATCTTTCAGGTAACAAGTTTATGATCTCATCATAGACTGATCCAGGTTTTAAAACTATTTCAAACCAGTTAGGACCGTTTACAGCTTTATCCCTCACATATTTTGTAAGGTTCAATTCTTTTTCGCTGAGATTCTCCCGCTCAACCCCTAAAAAAGCGTCGACTATGCGACGCGGCTGGTATCCGTGCATGTGCTCAAGGAGGATATTTTCGTTCAAAAATGACACAGCCCCAAAAGGCAAGTAAGGAGTTTTTGTTTTATTTTTCTGATTTTTTAGGTTTTTTTGTTATGTTCTTTTAGTGGTTACCAAAGCTTTGTTTTTATCAATAACTAATGTGTGTTCTGCTTGGGCTACTATCCCCCTGCCTATCTCTTTTAAGACAGGGTATGAAATTAGGACTCCTTTTTCAACAAGTTTTTTAACCTCGTTTAGGGCGGGTTTTCCAAAATCTTTCACAACCCATCTTGAAGCAAAAGGCAATGTCTTGTATTTTTCTACAAAATTTTTTACCGACGGATCTCTTCTCCTCTTATTATCTACTTTGTAGATGTAAGCGTTTTTGCCTGCTTCTACCCTTCCTCTGCCTTTTTTAGTGGTTACGAAGGGTTCGATGGCGATGACCATATTTTCTCTTAATTTTGTGTTGGTGGATAGGGAAGGTATGTTAGGGATTGAGAGGCCTGCGTGAAGATTCCACCTTTTCATTTCGTGACCGGTAAGGTTCTCTACCGGTTTAAAGTCCTGTTTTTTTATGGTTTGCGCTATTACTGCGGAGATTTTTGATATTTTTACTCCACTTCTAACCCATTTAATCGCGGAATTTAAAGCCTTTTCAGCCGTTTCTACTAGAGGCTCGTATTCTGGGTTGAGGGCAACTGATTTAGCAGTATCTGAGAGGTAGCCGTCTACGTGTGCTCCACAATCGACTTTTACCACGCCTTTTTCAGGAATTTTCGCGGTGTCTTCTGGAGGGGAGGTGTAGTGGGCAGCTATCTGGTTGACGCTTATGTTAGCAGGAAAAGCGCATCGTCCTCCAAGGTTTAGTATACGGTTTTCTATAGTTTCACAAATTGAAAGCAAGCTTGCCCCAGGCTTTACAAGTTTTATACCTTCTTTTAAGGCTTTAGAGGCGATTTCGCCGGCCTTAAAATACAGTTTATTGACAACCATTCTAAACTCGTCCTTTTTCTATCTCTTAATCTTTCCTCTACCCCACTGTATAAAAGCTATGGCAAAAGCGGTAAAAAACAGGTATGCTAAAAAGACAGGGGGAATAGCTTTTAAAAACCGTCTAATGATCTGCTCTATCTCTAAAGGTGAAGGATCTCCTCGCCAGAAATGAACAAAAACAATCACCATACCAAGAATCGTATAAAGAGGCCAAGCCACATAACCCCCAAGCAAAAGTCCAAGGAGGGAAACTGCTCCAATACGGCTTTTTATAGGGTCAAGGATTTCATGAGGCAACTTCGCTTCATGTTGAAAATAGTAGGCAAGCAGTAGCGGGGGCGTCTCCCTTAAAGATAGGGCGCCGAACTGCAAACCTAACTGTATCGGAAAAAGCATTATGCACAAAATAGCCCCATAAATGAAAAATAGGTCCAAAAATCCGTTAGGAGGAGAAATTTCCTCCAGTGTTATGAAAATAGCATAAGCAGGAAAAACTATTAAAATAAGGCTGATAGTGTGCAATAAAAATGTACGAAGTTTCCCCCATCTTACCGTTACTTCTTCAAGCTTGGTCTCTAATATCAAGATTCCTTCAACCTTAACAAACCGAATAAGGAAAGATAAAAAACTACTAAAACAAAGATAAACTAACTCTTTTTTAGTTTTTCCTAAAATTATGGATAATACTATGGCTAAATTGAGGCTAAGAGATTCGATTAAGACCAAATTTTAGGAGGATTATAGGCGTTAAACCCGGTTCTAGGAAAACAAGTTATCGTAAAATTAAAATTGCTTTGATAATTTCTTAACTTTTCATGCACAAATTAGAACGTTTAAAAAACAACGCTATTTTTATTTTAAGCGTTTATTTGGCCCTTTTTGGGGCTTTAATCGTGGTTTTAATTTTTGGCGAAGAAGAAATTTTTGAAGCGATAAATAGGGTAGCCGTTAACAGCCCCGAGAGCTACACGGTTATTATGACTTATATAACGGACTATGGAAGAGCCATTTTCCTGATACCGATGGTATACGTCTTAAGCTTTAGAAAAAAAGAGGGGGGGGAAAAGAATAAACGCTTAATATACATAGAACTCTTGATAATCGGCCTATTTTTTCTCATAACTTCTGTAATAGTGGATAGTTTAAAAGAGATTATTGGGCGGGAAAGACCACCTTATTCCATTCGTCCAGAGCCTAGAAAAGAAACCTCAAAAACCCTATTTCCCTTCTATTCTCCCTTCTCTTTTCCTAGCGGACATGCTACCTCAAGTTTTCTCCTTGCAGGTATACCATCACTGTTGGCCGAAGGATCAAAAAACAAAATCGCTTTATACCGTGCTTTTTGTTTAACATTAGCAGTTATAATATCGTTTTCAAGGATTTGGCTTGGTGTTCACTACCCATTGGACACTATAAGCGGAGCCATCCTTGGATGGAGTCTTGGAATACTTGCGGTAGGAATAATAAACTGGGCGAGAAACAAGCAACTTTTAAAAAATAATCAATCCCAAAAAATCTTTGAAAAATAAAAGTGATGAATTTGATTACAGTCGGAATAGGAACAAAAAATGTTGTAAAAATTAACGCGGCAAGAAACGTTTTTTCAAAAATTTGGGAAAAAGAAGAAATAGTAATTGAGAGTCTTCCGGTAGAATCAGAAGTATCTCCTCAACCTCTAAGCTTTGAAGAAACCATTTTAGGCGCTTACAACAGGGCTCTTAAGGCTAAAAAAGAAGGAAGAGAAAAACACGATTTTTATGTGGGCATCGAAGCAGGAATCATACCCTTGAAAATACCTGAAAAGATGGTTAAAAATGTCGATTTAACCCATCCTCCTTTCCTCGACATTCAAGTTTGCGTGATACTGCGGAGAAAAGACGATAAAATTTCAATAGGACTAGGGCCAGCGTTTGCATATCCTCCAAAGGTTATAGAAGCAATAAAAAAAGGGAAAACTGTAAACGAGATTATGAGTAAAATATCAAATATTGAAAACATCGGAAGTAAAATAGGAGCTATCGGCTTCCTTACCTGCGGCGTTATGAAAAGAGAAAAATTGACAGAACAAGCAGTTTTAACATCACTGATACCTTTCATACCGCGAAACGAAAAACTCTTTAAAAAACGGGTTAGGCCTGAATAATTATCTTTTGAATAGTTTTTTTAGAGATCAAAATCTTTACTTATACTATAGTTACCTGCAAAAAATAAAGAAAGAAAGAGAAAAAGAAGGAGATCTGGCTTGACAGAGCTTAGCTTGGAAACTTCGGTTCCAACTTTTAAAGAAGAGTTTGATATAGAGGAATGGACTGCGAGAGGTTTCACAATAGTTACAAGAAGCCTTGGAAAAAAGTTTGGAGACATTGTGGCTGTGAAAAATTTAAACCTGTATGTCAAGAAGGGAGAACGCTACGGGTTAATCGGCCCAAACGGTAGCGGGAAAACGACTACTGTACGCATATTAAAAGGAATTTTTCCTCCTTCGTATGGACGAGCATTTGTTGGAGGCTATGATGTTCTTAAAGACAAAAAAATGGTGAGGAGTTTAACTTCATTACTCCCAGAAACCCCAAGTGTTTACGAAAGATTAACGCCTCGGGAGTTTTTAGATTTCATAGGCGGGCTCTATGATGTTGAAGAGTCTATTTTAGAAAAACGTATTGAAAAGCTTCTTAGCCTTTTTGATTTGATAGATAGGAGTGATGATTTACTTCAAAGTTTTTCTAAGGGCATGAGACAGAAAGTGCTTATTGCTTCAACCCTCATAAACGATCCTGAAATAATCTTTTTTGATGAACCTTTAGCAGGTTTAGATCCACCAGCAGCGAAAATGGTCAAGGATCTAATACTCGCCCTTACATCAGATGCGGGAAAAACCATTTTTATTTGCAGTCACATGCTAAACCTCGCAGAAGAGATTTGTGACAGGGTCGGCATTCTTTCCGAGGGAGAGCTGTTAGCAGTAGGCACACCAGAAGATATTATGAAGATTACAGAAACATCAAGCCTCGAGGAAGCTTTTCTCGCGTTATTACCGGGAAAAATGCATCATAAAGACCTCTTATCCTGGCGAGAATAAAGGAAGAAAAAGTTATCGGATGGAGCAAAAAAATGAACGAAGAAGCAGCAACGAATAAAACAGTTACGACAACGGAAACAAAGGAGAAAAGTTCTTGGAAGGGGGGATGGTTTTCTGTTTTTAAATCAGAAATGAGGATGAGAACATACTCTTTAAGGGGGCTTGGAAGNTTTAGATATATTGGCCCTTTATGGTTTATTATAGTCTTACCTTTTTTATGGTATGGTATGAGGNATCCAGACGTAGGTATAACTTCTGAACTTGACCCTGTCTTTGAANTAGTATCTGGTTATCAGATAGCTACAATTGTGATAGTTTCCCTTTTTGCCTTCGCTTACGGGTTTCCAAGTAATAGGGCGTGGGTGTTTTCAAATCAAAGTGAAGCAGAACTAGTTCTCGGCAGTAAAATCACCCCGAGATCTCATATGTTTGGGCGATTTATGTCAGATCTCTATGAAATTGTTACAATGATAGGGTTTGTTTTTGTTTTTGGTTCTGTTTTTTCTGAAGATTTTTCACTAATAGACGGGGTTATGTTAGTTTTCGCCCTTTCCGCCATAACTTTCTCAGGGCTCTGGTTAGGGGAACTGTTAATACCGCGCATTTGGCCGTTTTTAAGCGCAGGATCAACCCCTTATACTAGGGGATTTTTAAGAGAGAAAACCCACCTTTTTGCTCTTTTACTTATACCTTTGACATTTGTTGCTGCAGTAATTCTTCCCGAGGATCTTTTTGAAACCTTGGTTTCTTTTACGCCCTTTGGGTGGGCTTCAAGAGTTGCCCATTATGCGATAACCCACAAAAAGGGAAAAATACCGTTAGGGCTTGCTTTCAATCTCTTAATACTTTTTACCCTTGTCGCCATGGTTTACGGGGCGATTCGGGCTGAAAAGGCTTACACGATTAAAGAAACAGACATACAAAAAATTAAAGCAAAAAAACCTTTCACGGTAAACTTGGTAAACGCTATAATGAAAGAGGGGAGTTTTTCCCGCGTAAGCAGGACGCTTTTCACGGAAGCAAGTAGGCGAAACGCTGGCTCTCAGTTTGGGGTTTTCCTAATAATAGGCTTACTTCTCCAAATAATCATACTATACCTCTCAGGAGAAATACCGGACTTTGAAGAATTTTTGCAAGAAGAATTAATAATAAGCCTAGGCGTTCTAATAGTGCTATTTACCTTTTTCGAAGTTTTAGCAAGCTTTTCAGGACAAATAGGGGAATCTTTATGGATAATAAGAGGTGCACCAGAAGGAGTAAAGATGGTATTCAAAGCAAAATGGCTTCAAACATCCCTTCAAAATACGCCCTATATAATCATAATCGCCCTAATATTTTCCATTATAATAGAACGATCAATCACAGTTTTCATCGTACTCTTAGCAATAGGTATAGGATTTATACTCATAGGAACCGCCATGAGCATCCTAGCCTTTGCAATAAGACCAATAATGGACGTTAGCGAGTTGTTCGCTAACCCCTTCGCCATGATACCCCAGATCTTCATCATCACAATAGGAGGAATGATAATCGCAGAAATAAACATAGGAATTATTTACCTACTTCACCCTATCACCCTAGCTGCCCTAACAATCCTCATAATAAACTTTCTCCTATCCTATCCCACCATAAAAATAGCTGCGAAAATACTCGATAACAAAAGCGAATAGAAAAAAGACAACTATATCCCCAAAAAAAATTATAAAACTTTAAAAAGAGGAAAAAAATGAGTTCTATCTTTTTGACTAGACAGAAACTGAAGAAGGGCAAAAAATGGTAATCAGAGAGATGTATCGTCTCAACGACAGAGACTACGTAATTGAAACCAACGAGAACGAAACAATCATTTTCCGCGTTGACGACTCAGTACCCCCAAACTATGAAGTAATATACCGCTTAAACCACGAAGGAGACGAAATCGGAGCCCTCGTGGACCACCAATTTGCCCTCAATAAGCTCGAAAAGGGCGCAATAAAATAATAACTAGAAAAATTAGCCTAGTGATTTCCGGATTTTTGCTGCGTCGGTTATTATGTGGGTTATTGCTTTTGAGTCATTTTGGGCGAGGGTTATTAGGGTTATTTGTGTGAGTAGTTCGTGTTTTTTGTCTGGGTGTATTTTTCTAGGTCCTATTTTTATGTTTAGTAGTTCGGTTAGTAGGTGTATGTCTAGTTCTATTTCTGTTAGTGGTTGTTGCAGGTCGAATTTTTTTGTGATACTTTCGTTGATTTGTTTGTTGCTTTGTAGTTGTTCTATGTTGGTCCAGCTTACATAGCGGGTTGCAAGGGTTATAAATTTGGGGAAGTAAGGGAAGAATCTTATGAAGTCTTCTAGTTGGTTTTTTTGGGCGAGTTCATAAAGAGCTCTTCCTGTGCCTATTATTTCGGGGGGTATTCCGATGGCGTATAAAGCGCCGCAGAATTTTATCGCTCTTGGTAGTGTTTTGCCTTTCAGTGTACGGGAGTAGCCGAAGAGACCTACGTGGAGCCTTCTTGCCCTTCTTTTTGGTATAAATTTTGCTATGTGGTTTATGAGGTCTGTGAGCATTTCTACAGTGGGTTGATAGTGTTTTTGGAAAGTGTCTATCATACTCTTTATTTTTTCCGTTTCTTCATGCGTGTAGACGGGTCCTTGATTTATACCACTTTTGCTATTTATTTCCTGAACTATTTGTTTAGTTTGCTCTGTTTCATAATCGTATTTTAAGCCGCTTTGTATGGTAAAAGTGTGATATCCTGCGTATAATTGGAGAAACTCGGAAATGAATTCGGGGCTTAAAGCGCCTCTGAAAGGTAGACTCCCTGTGCCGAGTATGGGGTATATTTCTGCGTCTATTCTTTGTCGTAGCTTGTTTAGTTCGCTTATGGCAAGACGAGCGAGGAGTACTGCTGCTGCGACTCCATAGTTTAAGGCAGGGTCTGAACGGGCTATGAAAGGTCTTAGTCTCTTTTTCCCTGTTGCTTTATGATAGGCTTCTGTGATTTTTGCACAGTCTATTATGGCTTCTTTGCTTTCTATTAGGGGTATTATGTTTATGCTTCGAGGATTGTAAGGTCCTAACCAGTCTTTTAGGCTTATATTATCCGAGATTTCTATGTTCTGTTTCCCTACAGTTATTTTTTCATAAGTTGCGGCTATTTTGATTATTTCTTCAGCGCTTGTTGTCATAGGTAAGATTACTTCGAAAACAGGGGTTATCTTTTCTTTTTCGTAAAAGGTTTTCGCGATGTCGTAGAAGCGAGGTATGGATTCTAGCGCTTCTAGGACAAATTTTTTCTCGTGAATTTGTATTCCTGGATTGGGTAAACGGTAAGTTAGGAATATGTTTTCCCCGAATTCGTGGTCTTTGAAATAGTCTGGATAAGTGTTTAAGAGTTCTGTGAGTACTCCCGGGTCTACCGCTTTTCCTTCATAGTCCCACATTACTTCTTGACAACCTAGCTCGCTGTAAGCATAGTAAGCTTCCCTAATTTCAGCTTTCCCTTCAAGGATTTCGCTTCTTGAAAAAGGAGGAAGGTTGGCGTTGTCTGGATGTTGGGTAGACATGGTTTTTGGCACAGGTTTTCCCACATAAGAGTCTTCTGAAGCCATAGTTTTCTAACACCACCTTTTAGCAAGAGGAAAAAGGAAAGGCAAGAGGCCTTTTCAGGATCTATTTTTTATTAATTTCTATTTTTTGCCTGATTGGTTTCTTGGCTGCTTGCCTACTTAATTGCTCGATTAGTTGATTTATGATTAATCTTTTTGGTTTACTTTTATTTTTTTGGGAAGAGTTTCACAGCGACATTTTTATAAAAGGGTATTTTTCTTTTGTCTCTTGTTTAATGAATGTGCTTTTTGGGGCGTGTCGTAGCTTTTGGGTGTGAAACTTGGCCCTATTGTTTCTGCTGTTGAGATTGGATTTGAAGATTTGAGAGGGAAAGTTGTAGCCATTGACGGTTATAACGCCTTATACCAGTTTCTTTCAATTATTAGACAGCCTGACGGTACGCCTTTAAAAGATTCTAAAGGCAGAATTACCAGCCATTTGAGCGGAGTTTTTTACAGAATGGTTAACGTTTTGGAGGAGGGTGTTTTGCCTGTTTTCGTTTTCGATGGTGTTCCTCCAGAGATCAAGGCAGCAGAAGTTGAGAGGCGAAAGGAGAAGCGGACAGAAGCGGCTGAAAAATACGAAGAAGCGTTGGAGGCAGGAGACATGGAGCAGGCTTTTGTTTATGCGACCCAAGCAACTTCTTTAAGAAAAGAGATGGTTGAAGGCGCTAAACATTTACTCGACTTATTGGGCATCCCTTCCGTTATGGCGCCAAGCGAAGGAGAAGCCCAAGCCGCCCATATGGCGATTAAGGGAGATGTTTGGGCCGTAGTTTCTCAAGATTTTGACTCACTCCTTCACGGAGCTCCGAGAATGGTTCGAAACCTCACAATAAGCGGAAAGAGAAAGCTCCCAAGAAAAAAACAGTATATAGTGGTTAAGCCTGAGCTTTTGGAACTTGAAAAAGTTCTTTCAGAACTTGAAATCACACAAGAACAACTGATTGATATAGGTATTCTATTGGGCACAGATTTTAACCCAGAAGGCGTGAAAGGCGTTGGTCCGAAAACTGCTTTAAAACTGATTAAGGAGCATGGTTCTCTTGAAGAAGCGTTGAAACATTTGGATAAGGAGGTTTTCTTTCCCGTTAAGCCTGAAAAGATCAGGAAATGGTTCCTTAAGCCGGAGATTACTGATAATTATGTTTTAGAGAAGCATGACCCAGACTTTGAAGGCACCATAGACTTTTTGTGTAACGAAAGAGATTTTAGCAAGGATAGAGTAAGCAAAGCCTTAAAAAAACTCACAAAGCGAAAGAAAGCAATAGACGAAGAAGAAAAGAAAAAGAAACAGCAAACAAGTCTTGACGTATTCTTCCAGTGAACTATACAGCCCTTACGGACGGAGCTTCCGTAAATGTCAAATGAGAAGAAGCCCATTTGACCACGTTGCCCGAGTTCACGCGGGAATTACAGTTAAAAACGTTTCTTTCAAACGATCCGCACTGAGACGTTTTAAGGACGTTTACAGTCCCGATCACATCAAGGGGGTATGAATACGGTAACGTCCGATAACTCCTCTAGAAGGAAAAAAGAGACCTCTGAGAAAATAAACCAACTAATTCAAGATTTGAAAGATGAAGAGATCAATGTTCGAAGGAAAGCAATATCGGATCTTAGAAAGATTGGAGAACCTGCTGTAAAAGCTCTCATTCAAGCTTTGAAAGATGAAAATGAGTACGTCCTATGGGGGGCATTAGAAGCGCTTGGTAAGATAGGAGAGCTGGCAGTAGAGCCCCTCCTCGAAACTCTAAAAGATGAAGATTTTTATGTTCGAAATAGCGCAACATCGGCTCTTATTGAGATAGGAAAATCGGCGGTTGAACCTCTCATTCAAGCTTTAAAGGAAAAAGAATGGTATGTTCGATGGAGAGCAGCTTTGGCCCTTGGAGAAATAGGGGATGTAAGGGCAATAAAACCTCTAATTCAGGCTTTAGATGATGAAGATGGCGATGTTCAGTGGAGAGCAGCAGAGGCCCTTGGAAAGATAGGAGAGCCAGCAGTAGAACAGCTCATTAAGGGTTTGAAAGATAAAGATAAGTATATTCGATGGAGTGCAGCAGAAGCTCTAGAAAAGATAGGAAAACCAGCAGTAGAACAGCTCATTAAGGGTTTGAAGGATAAAGATGTAGGTGTTAGAAGAGACACAACATGGGCC
>JGI24422J19971_10001402_pt1 | contig 14622 bp, 11 predicted proteins | sample DeeMarSWOR152_54_FD_19971 | JGI IMG/M metagenome (IMG submission 19971) | reverse complement strand
GTTAGAGTCCTGGCCGAGCACAAAGGATTCACTGAGTCCCACGTCCTGCTCTTGGACATAACAAAGCATGGAGATGGGGGAGAGATCGAGGAGGCCTTGGAGAAAGCGAATGTCATTGTGAACCGTAACCTTCTCCCTTGGGATATCAAAGAGGGAAGACACTTCATGCATCCGGGAGGTATCAGATTAGGGACATCGGAGGTGACAAGGCTCGGTATGAGAGAAAGAGAAATGGACGAGATAGCTGATTTTATCAAACGAGTTATAGTAGATCGTGAGGATCCCGCTCGGGTCAAGGAGGATGTGGCTGAGTTTCGAAGGGGTTTCCAGAAGATACACTACTGCTTCGACACGGTGAGAGAGGCGTACGAGTATCTAAAAATCAGGTGAGGGCGAACAGGAAACTATGCATTCTAAGAAACCTCATCTCTGGAGTTTTCACAAGGCTCATGGGAAGCTCACGCAGTTCGCCGGTTTCGAGCATGCATTGTGGTATGAGGGAACCATTCCTGAGCACTTTGCGGTCAGGAACGCTGTGGGGATTTTCGATGTCAGTCACATGGGACGTCTTCTGGTCGAAGGGAAGGATGCAATTAGGTTTCTCAACCACATCTTAACTAGAGACATCTCCCCCATGAAGCTGAATCAAGGACACTACACCTTGATGTGCAACGAACAAGGAGGGATAGTTGACGATCTAACCGTGTTTCGCCTAGGTGAGGAACGCTTCTACCTAGTCTACAACGCTGGCAACAGGGAGAAGGATTTGAAGTGGTTGAGGTCTAATCTGTCAAACTATGAGGCGAAGCTCAACGAGGTTTCTGATCAAGTGGCGATGTTCGCGGTTCAGGGCCCCAAGGCAGTCGATACTATGCAAAGGCTTACGGGATCTGATCTACAGAGTATTCCCCGCTACTCATGTGCCTGGGTACCGCTGGATGGCTTCGAGGTGCTTCTTTCACGCACTGGATACACCGGAGAAGACGGTTTTGAGGTTCACCTCTGGAATGTATCCGTTGATAGGCCTCAGCGCGCCGAGGAACTTTGGCAGAAGATCTTGAAAGCCGGGAGTGAGGACGGCATGAAGACATGCGGATTGGGGGCGAGAGACACCTTAAGGCTCGAGGCCGGGATGTGTCTCTATGGAAGCGACATGGATGAACGGACTACGCCTTTGGAAGCGAGGCTCGGGTTTACAGTGGCATACGAGAAGAAAGAGTTTCTGGGCAGGGAACCCATTCTCCGGCAGAAGCAAGCCGGAGTTGCAAGGAGGCGTATTGGATTGCGTGTTCTCGAGCGTGGTGTTCCTAGAAGTGGAGACAGGACCTTCTCCGGCGGAAAGCAGATAGGAAGCATCAGCAGCGGTACCTATTCTCCGCTCTTGCGCCGTGGGATCGCGATGGGGTACGTTCCAAGAGAGTATGACTCACCTGGAGTGAAACTATCCGTCGAGATCAATCCAGCGACACATAGAAGAGTCGAGGCAGAGGTCGTTGCGATGCCGTTCTACGATAGTAAGAAGTATGGGTGGCGTCGCTCCGAGGGTTAAGACGCTCATCGCGTGGAATGGATGGTTTTCTCATTTGTTTTGCAGAATGAAGCGCGCGGTGGAATGGTCAATCCACAACCTTCTCAAATGTAAACTTAGAGAATTCAAAGTTGGAGGGAAGGGTTGAGGCCGCGCACATCAATGTGAGATCAATCGCGACGAGGAAGCGGACTTACTCTCGAGGCGATCCCTGTCGTGCGATGATCTGGTTCTTCGATTGGTGATCGACACCAGTCCAACCACCAAGGCCATCTTTCTACGAGATACATCTTCACTTCGTCTTCATTATCCTGCTCATGTGAGGGTATAGAGGCCCGAAGTAAAGGCATTTCTTGGCAGCTATTCTCATGGTCCGAGACAATCTCTTATCGGAAGGTTCTAGTCCGCTATTTCTGCAGATGACGAACGGAGTCTGTTCGTCTCTTTCCCCCATCAAAATCTGAGATGCGCTACATATACAGTCGGCTATAGCGCGTCTTGTTATCTTCATGCTATAGCCGAAGATGTCCTTTTTTCCTCTCTCGTCTTTGGTTGGCTTCACTCCAGCTGTCGCCAAAGCTATCCCTGTAGTCCCCAAGCGCATGGGTTGGGTGTGGCTGTCGCAGACAATGACTCCAATCTTCTTGCCGGTTTTCCTGTTCAATGCATTCCGAAGATTGATGGCTACGTCCTCACAATTCTTTGGAAGTAGGACAGCGTGATCTCTAGGTGAACCTGAGTTAGATCTGTCTAGGCCTGCGTTTGCATATAGCCCATGCTCCGTTAGGGTGAGTATTGCTCCCTTGACATGTCCATAGTATCTGCCTCCGCATTCGTCAATTACCATCTGCACAAATCTCTCGGGGAGACCCGTTTTCCTCGCAAGAGATCTAGCTTCTTTGCTTATCCCGCTATCTTTGATTCGACGTCTGTAGCCGAGGGCGGTGCTCACGATTTTGCTTGCTACGACTAACACATCTCCATTTTGCAGCTTCACGCCCGCCTTTCTCAGGGCGCGAAGCAAAACCTCAGTTAAGTCGTCCCCCTCTGAAATGACCTTCGTCCTAATGGGAAGGAAGATCAGAGCTGCTCTTTTCTTTCGCTGCGACATCGAAGTGTGGTTGCGGCATCTCCTATATCAAGCATGTAGCTAGAGGCTGTTCGATAAGAGAATCCCCCGATCGATCAAGCGAGACGTAACCAAGTCATCATTCTGTNAAACAGGTTCGCTGTGAACAGTGGGTGAATTTGAAGGAGTCTNGCACTTGGGGTATTGTCTGTCAGTCTTCTCGTTTCGACGGGCTGTGAAACACCTTTAAGTACAAAAGCATCCCCAGACAACTCCCAGGTGGTGATGGCGGCNTGCGGAAAATATCTTATCCACTGATCATAGTGAACTTCAAGACTTATCTCCAAGCAACTGGAGATCAGGCCCTGAGTCTATCAAGAACAGCCGAACATGTTAGCCTAGAAACCGGCGCAGTGATTGGAGTTGCACCGCAAGCCATCAACTTGATGGAGATCGCCAACGCTGTCGATATCCCTGTGTTTGCGCAGCACATAGACCCATGCGAGCCGGGAAGCCACACCGGAGCCATGCTGCCCGAAACAGTAAAGGCATCTGGGGCGGTTGGGACCCTCATTAACCATTCAGAGAAGAGGATGATCCTGGCGGATGTCGAGACAGCACTACAACGAGCCTCCAAAGCGAGGCTGGCGACGGTAGTCTGTACGAACAACGCTGCGGTAAGCCAATCCGCAGCTGTATTGTCACCAACAATGGTGGCGGTGGAGGTCCCCGAACTGATTGGGACGGGACGCGCAATCTCCAAGGTTCAGCCCGAGGTTGTGACAAGGACGGTTGACCTCATCAGAAAGACCAATTCTTCCGTTCATATCCTGTGTGGTGCAGGCATCTCCAGTGGAGAAGATGTCTCCGCTGCTTTGAAACTTGACACAGAGGGAGTGCTGCTAGCTAGCGCAGTGGTCTGTGCAAAGGACCCTGAGAAGATCTTATTTGAGATGGCCTCAGCGGCAGTCCGTGAGAAATAGTTGTTCATTTGATCGATCATTTCGAGCTGTGCAGGTGCATCCAACGCATTCATACGCACACAAATTGACTTGATCTCCTATGGACGAAAAGATATCGGGACCTGACACGTGAGCTGACTGGGAGCAAGAGCATCAGTTCTTCGACACAACTGGCTTGAACAACATCCTAGAGTAACGCTCTATCACTTCGAGCGAGTGATAGACATGAGAAGGGTTGACCAAGAGCTGAAAACCTGACCACCTAGGAAAAGAGATATACACTCAACATTTGTGCTTCACGGTCGTGGAGAGTATTGTCGAAGAGAGTGGCTCGTCCTCACCCGTTGGTGCCCAACTCAACCTCTGACAACTGGGAGGCAATGCTGCGCGAGCTAGGGGCTGAAACCGTCGAAGAGCTCTACTCCGATGTCCCGGAAAAGTTCTTGCTCGAGAGAGACCTAGATCTTCCCGACCCTCTCTCTGAATCAGAGGTTTACGAACACATCTCGAAGATTCTCGATAAGAATACGTCCGCGAAGGAGATGCCTGTCTTCCTAGGCGCGGGGGTATGGTCCCACTATGTACCAGCAGTCGTCCCGGAGATCGTTTCCAGAAGCGAGTTTCTGACGTCCTATACTCCATACCAACCTGAGGCAAGCCAGGGAATGCTCACAGCACTCTTCGAGTATCAGAGCCTTCTGGCAGAGCTCCTTGAAATGGACGTCGTCAACGCCTCCATGTACGACTGGGCAACAGCCCTCGGAGAGGCGGGGAGGATGGCTGGCAGGCTCACGGGTAGAAGCGAGATGTTGGTACCTGAACACATGTCTCAAGATCGGAGAGATGTTCTTGAAACGTACTTGAAGGCTGCAGGCATGAAGGTAATGGAGGTGAGTAACTCATGGGAGACCGGTCAGTTGGAGGTGGAGCAATTAGAGAAGAAGGTCTCATCTAGGACGGCGGCTGTGTACCTCGAGAATCCCTCCTACTTCGGAACGCTGCAGAGATGTGTTGTCGATGTTGAACAAGTGTGTCATGACTCCGGAGCCTTGTATGTTGTGGGGACGGATCTAGTTTCCCTCGGTGTACTGAGAGCACCAGGAGATTATGGCGCCGACATTGTGGTGGCTGAGGGCCAGCCGCTTGGCAATGACGTCAACTTCGGTGGACCTCTGCTAGGCGTGTTGGCCTGTAAAGACGATATGAAGATGATCCGCGCCATGCCTGGCCGGGTCATAGGCATGACAAAAACGTTGGAGGGGGGAGAGAGAGCTTTCGTCATGAGCCTGCAAACAAGGGAGCAACACATTCGAAGGGAGAGGGCCACCTCCAACATATGCACCAACCAAGCTCTCTGCGCTGTGGCTTCGGCTGTCTACCTTTCTCTTCTCGGAAAGGCGGGGATGCGAAATCTTGCCGAACACATCCTAGCTAAGACCCGATATGCTTCTGAGAGGCTAAACAGTGTAGAAGGTGTAGTGGCTCCTCTGTTTGACGGTGTTCACTTCAAGGAGTTCGCCGCGAACTTCAGGCAGGTTTCCCTGGACGAAGTCAATGCAGGCCTTCTTTCGAGGGGCATGCATGGTGGTAAGGATCTTCGCTTTGAATTTCCTCAAGTAGGGGAGTCGTCTCTCTTCTGCGTCACTGAGACTCATTCGAAACGTCAGATCGATGCGCTTGTGGAGGCAGTCGCCGAGATAGTTGGTGAGCGCTGATGTATAGACAGAGTCGTTGGCCTGAGCCGTCAATATTCGAGCTTGGGAGGAGGGGGGCCATAGGCTGCCTACCTCCGTCAATGGAAAAGGAGATCGAGGATGGGTTGAAAGCAGCGTTGGAGAGCATCCCTCCTGTGCTTCGTAGAGGGTCTCTGAATCTCCCAGAGTGCAGCGAACCTGAGGTGGCCCGACATTTTACGAGGCTTAGCGAGATGAACTACGGAGTCAGCGTCGGCAGCTATCCCCTAGGAAGCTGCACGATGAAGTACAGCCCCGTGATAAACGAGAGCCTAGCTTGCCTTGGCAAAGTGAAGCATGTTCACCCATTGCAAGATGAGTCCCTCGTGCAGGGAAGCCTCGAGATTCTATTCAAACTAGATCGAATGCTTTGTGAGCTAACTGGCATGGACAAATTTAGTTTCACGCCGGGCGCAGGTGCTCACGGCGAGTTTCTCGGATGTCTGATCATGAGGGCTCACAGCGAGGAAATGCGACAGAAAAAAACCAAGGTGATAGTGCCTGACTCAGCTCACGGAACAAACCCTGCCAGCGCCGCGATGGCCGGCTTTGAAGTTGAAGTTGTAAAAAGCGACTCTTCAGGATGTGTGGATGTTCAGGAACTAGAAAGACTTGTCGACGAACAGACCGCAGGTCTCATGCTCACGAACCCTAACACGCTTGGTGTCTTTGAGAGAGAAATCGAGAGAATCGTCGAGATCGTGCACGGAGCGGGGGGTCTCCTCTACTACGATGGAGCCAACCTCAACGCTCTAATGGGAAAAGTCAGGCCAGGAGACATGGGGTTTGACATAGTGCACTTGAACTGCCACAAGACATTCTCCACCCCGCATGGTGGCGGTGGGCCGGGCGGTGGCCCTGTTGGGGTCAAAAAGGAGCTTGAAGCATACCTGCCCATTCCTACTGTTGATTTTGACAAAGGCTCTGGTCGATACTTCCTGAACTACAACAAGCCAAAGTCCGTTGGAAGAATCAAGATGTTCTATGGCAATTTCTCGGTCTACGTGAAGACCTATGCTTATCTGCTGCTGATGGGTCGGGAAGGATTGAGGCTGGCCGCTGAAGCAAGTGTCTTGGGATCTAACTATCTCCTGAGCAAGCTTAGGAAGCTTCGAGGAGTTTCTCTTCCATATGACTCTGGTCGGCCCAGAAAACACGAGTTCGTTCTTAGCTTGTCAAGACTGGCCAAAGAGACAGGTGTCAGAGCCTTGAACGTCGCGAAGCGCCTACTAGATTTCGGCGTTCACGCACCAACTATCTATTTTCCTTTGACTGTTGATGAAGCGTTCATGGTTGAGCCCACAGAGACCGAGTCGAAGCGTGAGTTAGACATTTTCGCTGACGTTATGGAAAAGATATTGGACGAGGCTTACAGATATCCTCAAAAGGTTCTGGGAGCACCTTACAATACTGCCGTCAGCAGAGTGGACGAAACTAGGGCATCTCACCCCAGAAGCATTTGTCTCAGCTGGAGGATGTGGAGAAAGAAACGGGAGAAGACGCAGAGCTAGCTAGTCCCTACCTACGGCGCCGTGTTTCCAAGGCAGGTGGGGAACGCGATAAGTTGGAATCAGTGCACAATCCATCTATCAAGTTTAAAGGTGCCCGTCACGACGCGGCAGGATGAGTAAGTGGAAAGCTTGAACCTGAGCAAGACTGAAGCGACTGAGCTGATAGAAAGGGCAAAAAGACATCTGGTCACGGAGGCTCAGCTTCTGGAGATATCCTCGAAGAGGGTGGTGATCATCGGCGACACCCATGGCGACTACAACACATCAAAGAAAGCAGCAGATACTTTCCTAGGTAGGGAGGACACAGTCCTCCTCTTCCTAGGTGACTACGTAGACAGAGGGCCGAAGCAGATCGAGAACATCAACTTCCTCCTTAATCTGAAGACCGAGGTTCCCAATAGGATCTACCTGATCAGAGGGAACCACGAGACACCGACAGCGAACCTCAACTACGGTTTCTTCGATCTCGTATCGTCGAAATACTCGGTTGGGCTCTACAGAAAGTACAGTGAATTGTTCGCGCAGATGCCGTACGCAGCGGTGTTGGGCTCCAGCATCCTATGCGTTCACGGAGGCCTTGCCGAAGGCCTAACGGATCTGGAGCAGATAGCCTCTCTTCCAAAGGGAGAGGTAGACCCTGTCTCATCTTTAGTGATGCAGCTACTCTGGAACGATCCCAGAGAAGGAATCTCGGGCTTTGAGAGGAGCTTCAGAGGAGAAGGGATAAGATATTTCGGGAGAGATGTTTTCGATATCTTCATGAAAGAGAACAAGCTCAGTCTGATGCTTCGTGCCCATGAAGCTTATCCGGAGGGATATGCATACCTCTTTGACGGTAGGCTGCTAGGACTTTTCTCTTGCAGATACTACGGTGTTACTCCTAGAGCAGCGGTTCTAGACGAGAGTGGAGGGCAACGAGGCTTATCTCTAGTGGACTTAACATAGATTTCGTCAGCTAGACTGATGCATTGGGAATCTGGAGGCATCGATCGATCCCGCGTTTTCCTGAGACGTTCGATCGATGCGATCGATGGACGCTGGAACTCTACTTCCTCGCCGTAACGTATATGCCGGTCAAGGTCAGAACGGCGCCGAACACCGTTAGTGGCGTGGGGTATTCGCGAAGTACGACCCCTGCTAACACGGCGGCCCCAACCGGTTCGCCAAGAAGTGAGACAGCCACAACTGACGCTGGAACAAATCGAAGAGCCCAGTTGTACAGCGTGTGTCCAAAGATTGTTGGAACTATCGCCAGAGCCATGAAGATCCAGTACTCTCGCTCTTGATATGGGTGGAGAGGCGTCTTGAGAAGCATCGCAGCTCCTCCCAAGATTAATGAGCAAATGGCGTAGACGGGAAGAACATAGGCAAGAAGGCCTGTGGTTCGTCTGATCATTCTGCCCCCTAGGACATAGACTGCGGCCGCGAGGGCTCCCACGAGCGCATAGATGTCGCCTTGGAGATTGACCCCACCCAAGCCAAGATCCGCGGAGGCGATAACTGAGCATCCAAGTAGCGCTGCGGCTATTCCCAAAGCCATCTTCGGTGTTACGCCTTCTCGAAGAAGGTAGCGGCCTACCACAGCTACAAACACAGGGGATGAGTTGACTATAACGACCGAGCTAGTCACGGAGGTCAAGCTGAGCGACGATATCCAAGAGGCGAAGTGAACCGCCAGAGCAGCACCGGCGAGGAGAACTATCGCGCTCTCCCTTCTCGATGCCCTAACCATCTCCGAGTACGCACCTGAAAGAAGTGCAGGGGGAACTAGAATCAGCGTGGTAATAGTCATCCTATAGGTTGCGATTGCCATCGGTGGAGCCTCGCTTAGCCTGATCAGTACAGCTGCGAACGAGACGGCGAAAACGGCTATGGCAAGAGCGATGTACGGAGACTTGCCAGCTTGAGCTCCGTTTTGCTTGACATCTCGTCTGGTCATAGCGAGGACCGACTGCTTTGCATTATAGGACGACTTGATATCGCTTTCTTCACCTGAGGGAGCGACACAAGTCTCTGTGCAAAATTTGAGCTTCAACTGGAAACATGAATCACCCAGCAAATGAAGCGGGAAGGCAGCGAAGTAGTTAGGCCTGATTTTGAAGCGATCGCGTTGGAAACCTCGTCCACTTGGATTTATCCTCAACTGACGCCTGCAACCTGTTCCTCAGGCCGTTACTTCGATCGATCGTAGAGAAGAATACACCATAGGCATTATATGAATGCTCTGTAGAGGACGAGAAATCTATATACTGCTAGCATGGAACCTGCAGCAAAAGCGAGCGGTGACCTAGAATTGAGGCAGCCTGGCGTGATGAGTAATGGCAAGTTCGAAGGTCTCCTGCACATCTCCAGCCCAAAGGGTCTCTTCTCCATGGTCGCTACGGACCAAAGAGGCGCTCTGAGGAAGATGCTAAACCCTGAAAGCCCGGTCAGAGTATCAGACGAAGCAATCAAACAAACGAAGCTTTCGCTGATAAAGAACCTTGTGGGCAAGCAAAGCGGTGGAAAGGCAACCGGTGTACTGGTTGACCCCGAGTATTCGTATGAAAGATCCTTCCTGAGGGCTTGCAGCATCAGGGCTGATGTGGGTCTCTTGATGGGAATAGAAGCCACTGGCTATGGCGGGGAGGGAGAGTTCGCCCCCAAAGTCGCGATCTTCAACGGCTTGGAATTAGATGAAGCCGTTCGAACGATAAAGCAGAGAGGGGCGGCGGCGGTCAAGATGTTGATATATCATAGGGCAGACAGCCCCACTCACAGGCACCAAGAGTCTATGGTTAGAGCGGTGGGTGGAGCATGCAAAAAGTACGACATCGCCTTCCTCCTCGAAACTGTGTCTCACTCCCTAGCGGGGGAGCCGAACAAGAAGAAAGACCCAATCGCCTTTGCGAAGATAAAACCCGACCTTGTGGTGAAAACAGCGGCTGAGCTGACTAAGCCTGAATATGGCATAGACGTCTTGAAAGCGGAGTTTCCACTGGAGCTCAGACATGCAGAGCAACTTGGACAAGATCCAGTGGAGGCATGTAGGGAGCTAGACGAGGCGAGTGAGACACCGTGGGTAGTTTTGAGTGCAGGCGTGGATTTTCCTGAGTTTAAGGAGAACGTAAGATACACCGTTCAAAATGGAGCTTCAGGGTTTCTGGGTGGAAGAGCGATCTGGAAGGAGGCGATCGGCCGGAAAGATATGGACAAGTTCCTAGCTACCACAGGAGTGTCCCGGCTAAACGAACTGGCTGAGATAGTAGACGAGACCGCTCACCCATGGCATATGAAATACGTTGATTCTCTGAGCGACATTGAAGTTGTCAGAGGAGAGTGAAGAGGGACGAGGATAGGAATACTGACCGGAGGGGGTGACTGTCAAGGCTTAAACGCTGTGATCAGAGCCGCTGTGAAGAGAGCTTCTGACTACGGGTTTGACATCTACGGGATTAGATACGGGTGGAGAGGACTTCTGGAGGGAGATATAGCGCATCTTCGATACGAGGACGTATCGGGCATACTCAGTGAAGGAGGGACGATCCTGAAGACCTCTCGCACGAATCCTTTCAAAACAGAGCGCGGTCCAGCTAGAGTGCTGGAGAACTTGAGAAAGTTCATGATCGATGCGTTGATTGCAGTTGGCGGGGACGACACTTTAGGTGTAGCATATGGGCTTAGCAAGATGGGAGTCAATGTCGTAGGTGTGCCCAAAACCATCGATAACGATGTCGCTGGTACAGATTTCTCCTTTGGTTTCTTTTCAGCTGTTGAGATATCGGCCGGGGCCATAGAGCAGCTATTCACGACGGCCAAATCGCATGATAGGGTCATTGTAGTAGAGGTGATGGGTCGGAGCACAGGTTGGATTGCTCTTTTCTCAGGGATGGCTGGGGGTGCCAATTATATTATCATACCCGAAGAACCGTTCAACTTGGATGAAGTCTGCGCCCTAGTGAACAAGAGACGTTTGGACGGCAAGAACTTCGCTGTCATCGTTGCATCTGAGGGCGCGAAACTCGCTGAGAAGGAGGTCGTCTTCCTCAAGGAAGGTGAGGTCGATGAGTTCGGACATGTGCGGCTAGGTGGGATAGGTCAGTTTCTCGCGCGCGAAATCGAGAAGAGGACGGGAGCAGAGACAAGGTCGGTTGCTTTGGGTCACGTCGTGCGAGGCGGTCCACCTTCATCGTTCGACAAAATCTTGGCGACCAGGTTTGGCTTGGCCGCCGTGGATCTCGTTAAGGAAGGAATGTTCGGCAAGATGGTGAGTCTAAGGTCGACGGAGATAGTTCCAATGGATCTTGAGATCGCCGCCGCCGGCTTGAGAACCGTGAACAAAGCCCTCTACGATTCGGCGAAGATTTTCTTCGGCTGAACATGGCTTGTGGAGAGCTCATTTCGAAGTCCACCTGCTTGGAGGCGGACCCGCTCAGTCTAAGACCCACTCCTCTATATGGACAGACTCAAGGTCTCTTAGAAACACCTTCGACGGGATTGTCCTTATCCAATTTCTTGCGGCGGCGAGAAAAAGTGCTATATAGTGAGCTGCATCGGCAGCAGTCGACTTTGAAGAGGGGATGACCTTCGATGTCAGAAGAGTATGAGGTGAGAAATGAACTACTGTATACTAGGGATCACGAGTGGTTAAAAACTGAAAATAAGCATGCTTTGATGGGAATGACTGATTATGCACAGAAGAGCCTTCACGAAATCATCTACGTGGAACTTCCGAACGTGAATCAAAGGCTTAAGCAAGGAGACCCGATCGGTTCAGTGGAATCCGTCAAAGCTACTTCCGACGTCTTGTCCCCCATCAGCGGGAGGGTCGTGGAAGTAAACAATACCCTCATGGATAGCCCCGAGGTCATTAACGAGTCTCCGTATGAGGACGGATGGATACTTCGGATAGAGATCGCTCGACAAAGCGAGCTAGAGAATCTGATGGACCCTGAGGAGTACCGAAGGTACTTGGACGAGCTGGAGGAAGAAAAAGAGTAACAGAACTGGGAGACTGTTCGATCGGATCGGTCGCCGGCTGAGTTAGTCGTTTGAGGCTGTAGCTGTAGAAGGCATAAAGCAAGCTCATGAGCAACAGGCTCTGATCGCCCGCTCGAACTACGCTACATCCTAGGCCAAATGCGGACCGCAGTAGCTGGCTAGGGTGAGACCGTCGGTCTGAATACGCAGCCTCTGGCTATCTCTCGATCGCTTTGGCCCGTCATCGATCGATTCACGAACAGTTGAAACGACCGTGTAGCGTACCGGATAGGCGAGATGAGTAACTGCCGGAATACCTCCGGATTCTCTTGGAAATCCCGGGGGATTTTCTTCCAGAAAGAAAACAAAACGCGGGTTGGCATACAAAGAACTTTAATAAAGTCGAGACAAATACTAAATTCGCGTTGAGGGTGAATGAGAGGGGTAGGTGAGGGTTGAAGTCTCTGAAGGTTATTGGAGACAAGGAACTTTCGGGCACGGTGGACGTCTTTCCCTCTGAGAACTATACTCATAGGCACGTGGTGGCCCTGTCGCTTTCACCAGGTAAGTCAAAGATACTGAATCCCCTAGTAAACAGCAAGACGCTCCTCACACGCAGGGGCTGTGAAGCCTTTGGCGTCAGGGCAGAAGAGGAGAACAAGGGCTGGGTCTTTGAGGGGAAGGAAGATTTGGCTGCACCTTCTGATCCTCTTGAGTGCGATACATCCTGGCAAACTGTAGGGATGCTGATGCCGATGGCTCTTGTCGCCGAGGGTAGGTGCAGTTTCGCTGGGAACAGCAGGATGTTGCGCGACTCAGCTGTGTCGCTCAGACGAATGCTTGCTTCGAAATCGATCGAGGTCAGGGGCAGAGGTCTACCCTCAATACAAGGACCGGCCCTGAAGGGAGGTCAAATCAGAATCAGAGACGCGGACGCGCACCTAGCTTCAGGCCTCATGCTTGTTTCACCTAGAGCCGAAAGTGAAGTAGGGATCAACTTCACTGGAAGCTTGAAACCCTCAAACTCCGCGATAGCTATGACTCTTGACATCATGAGGAAAATGGGCATTGAAACTGAAGAGGTAGGAAAGAAGGGTGAACTTCGAATCCCTGCTCCACAGAGTTATCATCCATCTGAGGTTACAATCGAAGGCAGCTTCCTGATCGGAGGCCTGGTTCTTGTGGCTGCGGCTGTGTCTAGATCTGTCATACGCGTAGCTGGCCTGAATCCCAACGGACTACAGCCAGAAGTCAAGCTGATAGAAGCCCTCCGTCAATTCGGTGCAAGTGTTCGTGTTGGAGAAGACTTCGTCCAAATTGATGCAAGGGATGTCAAAGGGCTTCCGATGACGATGAAGGCAGCTGAGTCGCAACTGCTATTTCCAGCTTCGGTTCTAGCCAGCTTTACTGACAAGTGGAGCACGTTTACAGAGTTTCCGTATGGAAGGGGAGACCTGCCTCACGACCTCAGGATGTTGATGATAGAGCTGAACAAGGTGGGCGTAGAAGTGGTCTACGATGAAAAGAACCTATATGTAAAGGGGGGCGATCTGAAGCCCGCCACGTTGAGCTCACATGCAGACGACTTTGTCTCGATGGCCTGCACATGTCTCGCTCTGGGAATACAAAACGGATTGGAGATAGCAAACGTAGAATACACGTCTCCATATTTCATGGCGTTCGTTGAGTTGCTGAGAGGGTTGGGCGCGGACATTGAAGTCCAAGAGGGAGGGCCATCCGGGGAGGCCGAGAGCAGCCCCTCATCAACCGAATAGCAGACTAGGTCGAGTGGCTCTTCATAAGATGCGAAGGGGAATAAGTCGATCGATGGTTTAGAATGGGGACGCGCTCGGATTCTTATGCTTCTCCAGAGCCGTTTGGAGAAGCGGAGAATGACTCAGCCATACTACGAACCTGGCGATCGATCAACACTTCACTTGGAAATTCTGTCCGGTGATTGGTTCTCAGCAAGGAGAGACTTGGCCCTCTTCTCTCCTTCGTCAATTAATCCCTCCGTTCTTTGCTCCGATTTCGATTCCGCCATGACTCTGAGTATCGGCTCCGTTCTAGATGCTCTGAAGAGAATCCATTCATGTTGCCTCTTCACCTTAAGTCCATCGCGTAGATCGCTCTGGTGCAACCCGTACAGCTGCGCCAACTCTCTGTAGAACTCGGGTTTCGGCGTGGCCTGAAGAGCGAGGCTGCGCCTCGCCGTGAAATACTTCGGATAATCAGAGATGAGGTCCGTTAGTGATCTTTCTTCCTGTGCAACGGCCTCAACGATCATCATCATCAGAAGGCCTCCATCTCGAGTGGGGGTAAACTTCCTCAAAATCAATCCTCCGTTGCTTCCTTCTGCACCAGCGAGACTTCGTCGCTCTATCATTGCTTGTACAACATTCGCTTCACCTACAGGGGCTTCGTAGATCTGAACTCCATGTTTCTGCGCCACATGTTCAAAGACCTGTGAAGAGGCCGAATTGACGACGAGTGGGGTTTTGTTTTTGGTCAGATAGTAATCAAGAGCGACGGCGACGGGAAAATCTTCCCTGAGAACCTCTCCTTTTTCATTCACGAAAACGGCTCTGTCTCCATCGCAGTCGTGAGCGACACCGAACGAAGCGCCAGTTTCCTTGACCAGTACCTTAAGATCTGTCACCGCTTCCGGTAGAGGCTCGATTGTTCTGTTGAAGACCCCTGGTGTGTCGTTTAGTGTTAAGACCCTGCAACCTGACTGAGACAGCATCATTGAGGTGGTCCGGTAGGTGGCTCCCCCTCCTACATCAGTTGCTACCAGGAGCCTTGTTCTCCTTATTATTTCAAGGTCCAACCAGTTCAAAACTGCCTTAACATATTGATC
>JGI24422J19971_10001401_pt1 | contig 14628 bp, 10 predicted proteins | sample DeeMarSWOR152_54_FD_19971 | JGI IMG/M metagenome (IMG submission 19971) | reverse complement strand
TTTTGAATCTTTTCAATACTTCCTCCGTATAAGAGTTTACGGATTCATTCAGGAAATTGAACATCATTTGTGCTTCCTATACTATTAAAAGCAACTACTATGCCATACTCTCAAATTATTTAATTCTTTAATATATAAAGATTTAACTAAATGATGTAATTGTCTTATATTTATATAAGGCTTCAACTTAAGTTGATATTTATCGAATAGAAAGGCAGCTTATTCTTTATATTAANAGAGTTATGTCATTTTTACAGGAATTGTAGATTAGACAAAAGTTGCAAACCATTGATATGTAAAATATCTGCCCTCTCCCTCCTCAATGAACTTAGCGGTGGTTGTTATATCCTTGCCTGATAATTAAGTTATGCATTTTCTTTTACCTCATTTGTCTATGCCAGAGTTCTTCTATGCACGTTCCAGGAAAACAGGTGTCCTTATAATCATTCAGAACAGCAAAACCTTTTTTACCAACGGCGGCTGGAACTTAAACCATTTGAAAAGATAGATACTTATGAGCCCTTTCATCACAGCCTTTAATCTACGAGCACTCCCAAAGCATCTCTGGCATATTGGGTCTACAATTTTATTCTTTTTATATCCCTCCCGAATTGTCTCTGCCTTTTTAGATGAGAGCAATGAGCCAAGTGAATCGTATCGTATATTCCCTAAAGAAGTTTTTCCATCATAATCCACACAACAGATAGTTACCTCGCCATTATTCAGGATGCCTATATTATTCAATGCAAGACCACAGAAACCGATTTTGGTAGGATATATTCTTTTTGAGGTAAAGGCGTTTCCCCAATCAGCTAAGAGCTGAACCCCTACACTAATATGGTCATCGATCTGTATAAGCTTGGGACGATTTAGACTTACTCTTCTCAGCGCGTATTGAATAGTATCGAATGAGATTTGTTTCCCAATTGCAGAGTAAACATCGGAAATAAATAGGATGAGCTTCTTCTTAAAAGAGTCCTTCTCACTGTCCAATCTTATCAACTTTTCAATATCGAAGAGTTTTTTCGACTGTGTGTTCATCAAGCAGAGTTCTACGTCCATCTCTACATTCGAGTATTTTATTCGCTTCACTGCATTGATCACTCTCCTATAGTATATTTGGAAGGGTATTCTCGACCCTCGGCATTCATGCTCCTTTTCGTCGATTGTTTCTACAGATATTGCCAGCCTGTCAAGTCGAGAATTGATGATCTGATCAACGGACTCTTCAGTAAGCAGTGACCCATTGGTATTCACCTCTGTTCGAAGTCCACAGCTTTTCGCAAAACGAATGGCATCAATAAAACGTGGATAAAGAAGTGGCTCTCCCAAGACATGAAATCCTACCGAATCTGTAATTTTTTCTTTTACGATGTCATCGATTCCTTTTTGAAATAATGAAAAATCCATGTAATTTTTTTTCCTCTCCGATCTGTCTATCGGGCAGTAATCACATTTGAAATTGCAGATATTGGTTAATTCAAAGTAAACCTTTACTGCTTTAGGTTTCGCCACTTTTTCGGTTCGTTGATTTTCAACTTTGAAGGTTTTAACACCCATTTCATTGTTGATTGTTTCCATTTTCTTTTCCTTTCTCTAAAGGGTCTTCAGATACTATTACGAGGAAAAAGTATATATTCAGGAACTAGAATATAACCTTTGCTCCCTATCTCATTTTTAGCAACTTCTATGCCATAATTTCTTATAATTTAATTCATTAATATATAATGAATTAACTAAAAAATGTGATTATCCTGTGCTTTTAAAAGGTTGTAACTTAAGTTGATATGTATTGAACACTGAAACTGCTTATTCTTTGTATTAATTAAGTTATGTCATTTTTCAATTAGGAGCGAATTATACATGGGTTGAAGACCATTGAAGGGGGGGTTGGACCAATGAAGATGAGGTTACTCTTTAAGAATTATCTATTTAACTATTTAGTTCATCGGGCTATTCCTTTTTTTGGTTTATTATGTTACCATTGAGGATAGCCCGATTATTTTTTTGTTTTTAAATCCTTTTGGAGGGTTATCAAGCAATTTTAGTACATTTCCAACGTTTAAAAACCAAAGTAAACACCTTTAATGTGTCATAAAGGACACACTCAGGCTGTTATCCATTCATTACGAGAAGATCTTCATTCAGGAGTGGACGATACTGCTTGGGAATACTCTTATTACCGGTATTTACGGTGTAGTCCATTATATAGAGCTCTATTACAGCTTGCTTCTTCTTGTTGGAGAGAGGAATCCTGAACATAATCTTCAGAGGGATAGTAAATCCATCAATTCCAGTATATATCTCGATTCCATCTCCTCCCTCCTCCCTGAACTTATAGGTGGTTGTTGTATCATTGCCGGATAATTTTGGAATACGCACCTGTACCGGACCTTCTTCTCGCATGTAAGCCGTTTTCACTGATTCCTTTTTTAAAAAGTCAAAGGAAAAATCTCCTTTGAAATATAANGGATTTTTCCTGTAGAAATAGCACAATGAAATCAGATATTGATCGAAAATGACATTTTTGGTGTAGATAATTTTTTTCTCTCCTGTATCCCGATTGAAAATGATCACTTTTTTTTGTGCCTGATCGAAAAAATATGTATAACTGCTCGATATACCTCTATCCTCTATATGTCTTTCAATCCACACTGGATAAAGAGTGGTTGAATCGATGAGCATTGTCCACTGCTCGCTGTACTGATGAAAAAGCCTTGAGATTCCTGTTGTTTTCGTTATCCCCCTTATTTTGTAGACAGCACTACCGTTAAAGTTTTCCTCAGATACCAGTTTGATTGTCTGCGTCCCTACTTTGACACCAGAGATATGAATTGAATAACGAATAGTCTCACCAATAGAAAAAGGAGTGTGGGTAGGATCAGCATCAAGGCCCAATGCTATCAGATAAATAAGAAAAAATACGATAAAATATAAATATCGATTGAAAGATCCTAACCTTTTCATTGTTCCAATTCCTCCTTAATCAATTGATTAAGGTTTATTACTGCGTTTATAACTGTTTTGATATAGATATAAAATCACTGAAAAAAACTGACCTCTCGAATAATTCGAAACATAGAGCAGCGACTGCAGTGAGAATGGTTGCCCAGAGGAGAATACCGATAATAATCCATACCAATAGTTTTGTTTTTTCGTTGACAACCAGTAAACCCATCAGCATTGTAATATGCGGTCCCATGATCACTGTTCCTAAAAGACCAAGGCCGATAACTCCATACTTTGTCACCAATTTATTTGTTTTCATCTTCTTTTTATTCAGCCTGTTCTTGTTCATTTTTTTTAAAACAAACTGCCTGATCCGGCTGCTGAGCACATAGATCATAATGACCATCGTTGAAGCACCAAGAATAGTCATTAAGCAAATAGATGGAGGAGGGGTATTCAGCATAATTCCAAGGGGGATTGCTTTCTGTATACCCAGCATTCCTGTGAGGTAGATAATGAATAAGTTATGCATTGATTTATACCTTTCTATTTTAGAAATCCTCTTGGCATGCTCCAGTCAAAAAGCTGTCTTTTCCTCTCTGAAAGAGTCCTTCCATCTTCATCCTTTTAAACTATATCTTCCGGAAAATCGAATCGATCACGCTATCCGGTAAATGCTTCACGAGATAGATGATGATCGGATATTTGTTAACAGGATATCGGGCTTTCGGTTTTCTTTTATGCAGTGCGAGAAAAACCTTTTTTGCGACGTTGGCTGGCTCCAGCCCGTTTTTTCGTGCTTTCTTGATACCGGTCTCCACGATGTGGATTGCCCGGTCGAGGAACAATGAGCTGAAGCGTGGGCTGAGTTCGCTGATCAAAGATTCGGTCTTGTCCCAAATAGGAGTTTTTACATCGCCCGGTTCCACGATGGATACCTTGAGGCCCAGCGGATCGAGTTCACGTCTGAGGGCGTCTGAATATCCTTCCATGGCACGTTTACTCATGGAATAAGGTCCGGCAAAAGGAGCAGTGAAGAACCCGCTGATCGAGCCCATGATTACTATACGCCCCTTGTTTTCGAGTAATAATGGAAAGAATGCCTTGGTGACCTTGAATACGCCGAACACGTTCACCTCGAATTGCTTGTACATGTATTCATCCGGAAGCTCCGCAAGGGGGCCACCTAATCCAATGCCAGCGTTGTTGACCAGCCCGTTCAATGATTTACCTGAATCACGAATGAGCTTCACTGCGTTGTTGATGTCTTCTTGCCTCGTCACATCCATTTTGATCGTTGTCACCCTATTTAAACCATCGAGATTGACCAAGCCACGTTCATTAACATCGCACGCGAAAACATGGTCGCCCCTTTCCCTCAAGTAATCGACAATGCATCGACCAATACCGGATGCAGCACCAGTTACTAGCACTGATTTTTGGTTATTCATGGTTACTCTACCTTTTATTCGGTGTTTCACATCCTCCCCATTTTCTTTAACCTTTTCTTCGCTATCCTTTTACCAAACCATGTGTTAAGAAAAAACAGGAGGCATCTATTCTTAAATCCAGGAATGAGGACAACTTTGTTCTTTCGTACTGCCGCAAGCGATTGTCGCACGACTTCATCCGCTTCCATCCACATTGCTTTCGGGACGACTGATTTATCAAATCCTCTGTCCTTATAGTCACGAACAGAATGAAACTCTGTATGTGTGAAGCCTGGACACAGAGCTTGCACCCTCACTCCGGTACCGAGTAATTCAATAGCCAGGGAAATGGAAAATTCCTTCAGGAATGCTTTTGTCGCGGAATACATTACACCACCTGGTATTGGAAAGAATGAGGCCAGGGAGCTCAAGTTAATTATGATGCCCCAGCCACGTTGTACCATGTGTGTAACAGCCGCCCGGGTGAAATGAATGGCGGCGTCGACGTGCACAGCACTCATTTCCAATTCCTTTTCTATGGGTGCTTCGATGAATTTGCCTGCAACCCCGAACCCTGCATTATTCACAAGCACCTCCAGTGTTTGCGTTTCAGCGATTTTTTTCTCGATTTTGACAACGTCATTTTGTTTTGACAAATCTGCCGCCACGACTTCCACGGTGATACCATGCTCTTGCTGCAAGAATGTGGCGAGTTTATGGAGGCGTTCCTTTCGTCGTGCCACGATGATCAGATTAAATCCCTGGCTGGCAAGTTTGCGAGCAAATGATTCGCCGATGCCGGCAGATGCACCCGTTACGAGGGCAACACCTGGATTTTCCCACTTCATCAAGTTATTACGTTTCAATAGATCCATAGTCATCCTTTCTGGACACGCTCTAAAATNAAAAGGAGNAGTAGCGAAACCTCTCAGCTCAAAGGTNTTCGGAACTCAATGCAATACCCATACCCGTTCCAGATGGTGTCAAGCCTGATTTCGGTCATTGTTTTAGGTACCAGATTGATGGGAGGTACTACCTCCTCTCTCTTACCGAGAAGCCGAGGGATGAGGAGTTTGTCCCGGAGCTTGTCGGCCTCCTCAGTCTCATCGGCTATCACGATCTTCGTACCGGGACGGGCTACCCGTATCATCTCGTCGATGGCCTGCTTCTTCCTCTCAAAGATGTTGATCGCTCCTAGGTGAAAGACCGTATCGAAAGTTTTATCTTTGAATGGCAGACTCTCCGCTCTGGCCAGGAAGATTTCAGCCGGGCAGCCCCATCTTTTTAAATTCTGCCTGCAATTGCGGAGCATGCTGGAAGAGATGTCGACACCAAAAAAACAGCCTTCGTCCAGGCTATCAGTGAGGTAAGGGAGGTTAGATCCAGTTCCAATACCTGTCTCAAGAATTCGAGATCCCGGCCGGATCTCCAGCCTATCCAGACATTCGTGGCGCGCTTTCTTCTCTCCGCCGCAGAAGATGAACTCAAATCTTGTAAATGGCTCATAGATGTAAGAATAGAAAACCCTACGAAAATTTTCGAATCTTCGTTCCACTTTTCCCAGCTCTTCCATCTTGATGAAACGTACGATACCTTTCTTCACGGGAAAGCGCTTCCCGCACCCCTGGCATGAGAGCTCTCCTTCGAGGATTGTGTCTGTCTTTTCTNNATCTCCTTCGAGATACAGGGAGCTTTTNCACAGGGGACAGCAGAGGATTTCCAAGTAATTTTTATTCATTTTATTTTCCTCCATCTTGTTTGAGATGAGNGTTAGTTCTATTCAACAAAGGAATAAATGAGGAGCATNGATTTTACGTATTCCTTCACGAAATTGAATACAACCTTTGCTCTCTATACTACCTAGAGCAACTGCCATGCCATACTCTAATACATTTTAACTCTTTGATATTTAATGAATTAACAAACCCTATTGGCTTATCTGTGTTTATGGAAGGCTGCAACTTATGCTGCGAGGGGTCGATTAAAAGAAAGCTTATTCTCTGTATTAAAGGAGTTATGTCATTTTTTAATTAGTTGAGAATTAGACAAAAGTTGCAGAGACTATGGATAGTGGAGGTTAAACCATCGAAGATGAGATTTGTCTCTTATGTATAGAGATATCTCTCTATCGCCACGATTGACACAAACATCGTCCAGATATTCATAAGATGTGCAAAAATGATATGTACTTATAGGTAAGAAGGAAACCGTAAATCTTTTGATTTATTGATTATATTTTAAGCCTAGTCTTTCTTTTTGCGAAGAAGCCTTTTATTCAAGGCTTGATGTGATATGCCCAAAAGCCCTGCAGCCAGTGATTGATTTCCTTGAGCTCGTTTCATTGCTTCTGCAATAAGAAGATCAATAGCTTGTTTAATGGTGGGAAGTTTCTCTGTAAACCCAAGAAGCTTGTCCGGTGGTCTCGCTGGAGCCTTCTGTGCTCTAATTCCAATAGCCTCTTTAAATGGAACCAATGGGAGCGTTGTAGATGCTTGTTTGGTTACTGCATCAAAGATCATTGAGTGTAGCTCCCTTATGTTTCCTGGGAAATGATAAGTCTCGAGAAGGAGCAGCAATTCCGGAGGGACCGATGGTTTTTTCCTGCTAAGCTGCTGGGCGGCTTCCTGGAGAAAATGATGCAACAGCAAGGGCAAATCCTCTTTTCTCTCCCGCAAGGGCGGTATCCTAACTTCATGAGTAGACAGTCGAAAGTAGAGATCCTTCCTAAATTTTTCTGAATCTATCAGTTTATCAAGGTCTCTATTAGTTGCAACAACTATTCTCGCATCGGATCTCATGGCCAAATCTGATCCGAGAGGGTAATATTCACGGGTGTCCAGGAACTTTAGCAGCTTAACTTGAGATGGCAATGTTAAATCACCAATTTCATCTAGAAAAAGAGTTCCCCCTTTTGCCTGTTGAGCAAGCCCAGCCCGTGATTCTACAGCCCCTGTGAAGGCCCCCTTTTTATGCCCGAAGAGACTATCGGCAAACATTGTGTCATCAAAACCCGCCACATTAATATCGATAAAAGGCCCTTCTCGCTCGCTTACCTCGTGGATGGCTTTTGCAATAAGATATTTCCCCACGCCCGTTTCCCCGATAATCAGTACCGGCTCATTTGTTTTCGCAATGGATTCAACTAGCAAAAAAATTGTCTGCATTCTCTTATTCTGAGTAATGATATGAGAAAAGGCTTCAGGGTAACTCAGCTTATTTGACATGAATTTTGCCTTTAGATCGCTGTACTCGCGTCTAAGTTTTCTGATCTCTATTGCCCGATTTACTCCGCTCACTAATCTTTTCTCTTCGACGGCTTTCACCATATAATCAAAAGCCCCCGCTTTCATGCACTCAACGGCTGCTTTAACCTCATTCGTACCGGTTACAATGATGACAGGAATGTGAGGATGGCTGTCATGAATTTCAGAAAGCAACTCATTCCCTGAAATGTGTGGCATGGTCAAATCCAACAGTATCACTTCGAAATCTGTGCTCCTAACCAGATCCATTACATCTCTGCTGTCCTGACAGCCAATTATATTGTTAATGCCATGGGATTTGAGAGTGGTAGTAAGACTTGTAATTACAGACTCTTCATCATCAACAATAAGAATGGGAGTATCTGGAAATAAATCTGTATTCATCAGTCCTCCTTAACCGGCAAAGAAATGGTGGCTGCAGTGCCTTTTCCCTGTGATGAATCAAAGCTAAGAATGCCGTTATGCTCTTTCACAATAGAGTCTGAGACATACAGACCAAGACCTGTCCCACCCAGGGCACGTTTTGTGGTAAAGAAAGGATCTTTTATCTTTGCCAGGTGTTCTTTAGGAATTCCGATTCCTTCATCATGCACGATTATAAGAACAGAGTTTTGTTTTTTCTCATATAAGCTGCTGATAGATATTGCCTGCTCCTTGTTTATGAGTGACTGGCAGGCATTAAGGATGAGGTTAATAATAACCTGTTCTAACCTCTGCGCATTTCCCTTTATTTTGGGGATATTATTACCTAATTTGAGGGCAAAGTTCTCTGTTGCCTTTTTGATAAAATTTTCGCATAGTTCTGTTGCAGTTTGTATTAAAGAATTAATATCCAAGCTGGTCATAAGATTTTCAGGTTCATCCCGTGAAAAGGATTTCAGACCTTTGACTATCCCGTCGATACGATTTGAGCATCCCTCTATTCCTTCGATTAAACCAGGGAACCTCTTCTGAAACTCCGCATAGTTCAAGCCGGCAATGAGAAAGTCGGCATTTTCATCGCTGTAACCGCGCAGAATTGAAAGTACCTCGGGACAAGCTCTCACGAGAAAAGACGCATTGGACAGTATAGTTTGATTGGGATTATTTATCTCATGCGCTACCCCTGCCGTTAATATTCCAAGTGAAGTGAGCTTATCCATTTTCATCAATTGCTGCTGTTGTTGTCTTGCCTGTTCTTCACTTCTTTTTCTTTCGGTTATATCACGAACAATAACTACCTCAGCAGACTTCCCATGCCAGACGGTTCTGGAGACAGTCAATTCTATTGGTACTTCTTCACCATTCTTTGTTTTTAGAAAAGCCTCACGATGTTTCGAGATCCGTTTCTCCTCAGGTTCTTTCCTATAGTTTTCTATTNCCTTACNAAATTTGTCGGATTGCNNTAGCTTATANAAATTGATTTTTAAAAGCTCAGAATTACCGAAACCCGTAATCTCACTGGCCTTTTTATTCGCATATATAGGAACATCGCNTTCCGATATTATAAGGATACCATCCTGGGCATTTTCAGCCAGGGTCCGAAAGTTGGCCTCTGCCCTTTTGATAGATTGAAGCATCTGATTAAAAGACCTGCTCAAAAAGCCGATTTCATCATTGAACTGCGGAGAAATGGCTATATCCAGATCTCCTTTGTCTGCCTTCTCCATTCCTTCATAAAGGAGGTGAAGAGGTTTGATCAAGCTGGTTTTAAAAAGGATGGGAAAAAAGAAAAGGATAAAAATGCTGGAACCTACGAGAACGACAGCCAGTAAAAACATTCTATTGTGAAGGTATAGATAGAAGTAGTTTTCGTAAGATTCAAAAATCGCACCAGGGGTGGTGCTTGAATAAGGAAGATCTTTCATGAATCGTATTGGCTGGAGTGGAATATCCCTTCCCCCAGGATGAACCCCTATTAACCTGGGTTCATAAGAAATGCCCTTCTTACCTTCTGTTCCCAAGACGGTTCCAGTTATTTTTGCTGGTGCGGTGACATCAACTTTTATCGACCGATTTCTCGGATCTGGATTTAATTCTACATAGGAAATATCGAATGATCCATCTTTATATAATGCCAACTGAATAGTATTTGTGGAGGATCGTTCGAACTCGGGCACCTCATACCATGAGATGGTTACTCTTTCAGTTTCATTCTTCAGAAAAATCCCTCCCCCAGCAGATGGATCCAAATTCATTATGATCGGAGCTATAGCAGGTTGGGGATTATATCCTCCCCAGCCTTCTTCTCTAATTTCTTCTCCAATATAGATCATTGGCCCGCTCAAGATATGTATTGTATTATAAACCTGGTTAAAGAAAGGAAAAGAAAATTGCAATTCTATACTTTTCCTTTCACCGTAGCTTATTTCTGTCCTATAACCTAGATCAGAATCAAACCGAAATGGAGATCTGGTGATATCATAGCTATGATAATGATTCAGTGCATAATGGATGGTCTGACGATCAGAAATCAAGTTTTTATTTACATAATCCCTTTCATAAGACCTTCCGACAATGATTGCCACAAGCCCCAATATTCCAAGCATAACGACCAGTGTACCAAAAACTAATTTCACCTGAAAAGTCGTACGCTCTTCAGTGTGGTTCAGGTAGGTTACAATGGAGCTGAAATAGAATAATAGAAATATATAACTCACAAGGTAGATCATAGTTACAGGATGCAAGATCCCAAACAACCTTAGCAGGAAAGTGATGATTGCCATAAAGGGTAGAAGAAGGACTATAGCAAGTGCTCGGGTCGCACGTGCGTCTTTTCTCAAAGGTTTAAAGAATTTGAGCCAAAAGGGTCTGGATTCTCCAGTTGAAAGACGTACAGTTTTGCGTATTAGTAAAAAGACAACAAGTAAATACTGGACTCCTGTAGAGCCGGCTAATAAACGGTGATAAATTAAATTCAATTGGAAAGAGCTTTGCATCCTTTGTAGAATGATAAAATTGATGAATGCTAATCCACATATGCCCAGGTTAACAAGTGCAAAGAAAATAAGAATGATTCTATATTCGCGCTTTTGGCTCTTTTGGAAATGAGGGAAATGATAAGTAAAGAGTAAAAAGGAAAAGGCGGAAATCGTAGCTCCTATAGCCATTAGGAACGGTTGAAATAGGTTTTTCAAATTATAAGGCTGCCAGTAATATGGTTCTACATGCCATATGAACATAGATACATTGAATAGCGTTAATCCTAAGAATGCAAATGCAAGCAAAATCGTCGGGGTTGATTTTCCTTTAATGCTGAAGATATAGACAGATATGCTTAAAGACATGATAAGAGTGGCAAGTCGGATTATGGAGAAATAATCTATATTTAGAATGGTCAGCATAGTAATAAGCACCTCCAATAATGAGTCGCTACATACTCAAAACCATTTATGCAAAATATAATCGGATTTATTTTTTATATTTTATTGTCTTATTATAAACCTTTTTAATTAAAATTTTCAACCAATAGATTGTCTATGCTTACTGCTTTCTATAGGAGCACTTACAATATGATCCACTACACTTTTTTCAGCAAATACTGGTCTTTGATATGTTGATTGTGAATCTTTACATTGAGTGCTTTTTCATTCAATCTCCGTTAAGTAGATCTGTATTTTTCCGATATTAAAAGAAAAAATATGTTGAGGGACAGTATGCACCGGAAAAAGTACATTTATGGTCTGTGTGTGTTATCTCTTTTCTTTATTATGGTACCCCGGGCTCTTCTTTCGGGACCCTACGATTTAAACTTGATTGACACTCCAAAAACCTATACATCCTATAAAGGTGACCTTCGGTTCGATTTTTCAATGTATGATAGAGGAGGTGTGCTGGCAAGTGCTGTGCTGTCTATCACCGATTATGCCTTTTTGGGAATATATTTTGATATTGGACAGATGATCGGAAGTGAAGAGGTAAACATGAATCAGCCCGGAGTACTGGCACGGTTTCTCATATCGGATGGGAGCACAGTCTTTCCTCCCATTGCAATTGGATACTCCTATTTCATGAAAGGGGATGTAAACAAGGTCGATGGTGTTACGGTAAATGGTCTTTACATCGTTGCATCCGAAAGCTACTTTCTCTTTGGAAATGAGCAGAGCTTCTCCTTTGGATTGCGCTATCCAATCATTCCCCTGGACTATGCGAAGCCAGAGAATCTGACCATTTTTTTGGGGACAGATCTTGCTTTCGGTCCTGCATTCGGTATAAAGGGTGAAATCGAGAATATACATTTTTCAGAAGACCGGTGGTCTGAAACCTTTTACAACTTTTCTTTCGATTTTAATATTGTAGACGTAGTTTCCATTGCGCTGGAGTTTAAGTATTCACCTTCAATTGATAAGATGATCCGCCTGCTCAGAATAGGATACACTACTCAATTCTAACTCACAGTATATTCAAAGATAGTTAATATGTTTTATTTTGCTTTGTAAATTAATCAATAGTATACTTGATGTAATTCCATCCATTTCACAGGAATAGTAGTTGGAATACCTAGAGAAGAGAATCAGCAATATTTTTCACCATCTGTCTGAGGTCGATGCTGTTTTTATTTTCAATAACGAAAGAGTGGACAAAAATTTTTTTTATATGAGCGGGCTGACAGATGGAGTGTTTGAAAATTGCGGTGTTCTCTGTGATACAGATGGCAGAATGTTTATTTTCACCACAACGCTTGAAGAGGAAGCTGCGCGCACGGCCGAAGGATATGCCGAAATTGTAACCTACAAGAATGAAGAATCCCGTGATGGAAAGTTCATTCACATTCTTTCGCAATATAAAAAGATTGGGATCCCTTATCGTTCAATAAGCCATTTATTTTATCTTCACCTTCAAAGCATGTTTGATGGGACAGAATGGATTGATGCAGAGAAGGCATTCAGGCTCGAGCGAATGATAAAATCCCAGGAGGAAATTACAAGAATTACAAAGGCATGCGAGATCGTAAGTAGAGTGGCAGATAGTGTGCCTGAGATCCTGAAAGAGGGGATGACAGAATTAGACCTGAGTGCAGAGATTGATTTTCAAATGAAGAAAATGGGTGCCCATGGGGTGGCATTTAAAACAATAGCTGCATTTGGCTGCAATACGAGTAAACCTCACTACAGCGGAGCCAATGTTTCACTCAGCAGAGGTGATGTGATTCTTATAGATTTTGGTGCGGAGTATATGGGATATTCCTCTGATATAACACGGACCTACTTAACCGGGATGCCCGGAAAGCATTTGATAGATATTTATTATACTTTACTCAGCGCACAAAAGACAGCTATCGACCTCATAAAGGCAGGGAATAGTTCAAAAGATGTAGAAGATGAGGTAAGAAAAATCATTGACAGCAATGAGAATTATAGAGGCAAATTCATACACAGTCTTGGGCACAGTTTAGGTATGGATGTGCACGATGGGCCTTATCCGGACGCCGATTTCAACCATGAATTTGCCGAGAATATGGTACTCACAGTTGAGCCGGGGATTTATATTCCAGGTCTGTATGGTATGCGAATCGAGGATGATATCGTTGTAGGGCGAGAAGGATGCACAGTACTCACAACAGCCAGAAAAGAGCCGATATCCTATGAAATATAGCAGTAAAGAAAAAATTGCACGATATTTTGATCTCTTCATCCTCTTTGTAGAAATTGATATTTTTATCCTCATACTCTTCGAGCTCAGTTACTCCTTCAGGCCCTTTGTGTATAATACTGGTAGAATATTAATCGTATTGTACATCCTTGACCTGACGGTGCAGTTTTTACTGAATCCCCGTCCAAAATCTTATTTTCTTAAATACTGGCACCAGTATGCGTCGCTCTTCTCTCTTATACTTCTGTACAATAGATTCAGTGCTGTTCCTGAATCCAATCGGTTTCTTTTTCTCTATTCAAGACTTTTCCTGGGCTGTGTTGAAGTCATTATTTTTATTAAGTTTATTACCAGGCTCGAGCGGATAAGGGAAATTTGGGGATCCTTCAAGGTAAACCCTGCACAGGCCATTATAATGAGCTTTGCCTCTATTATTTTGCTTGGATCTTTTCTTCTCTATCTTCCCTACTCTCGTCCCAGCGGTACTACGATGAGATATATTGATGCACTTTTTACATCTACCTCTGCTGTATGTGTAACCGGTCTTATTGTTGTGGACACGGGAACGGCCTTCTCCCCGGTGGGAAAAACCTTTCTGCTGCTCCTCATCCAGGCAGGAGGCCTTGGGATAATGACAATTGCTGCGTTTATTCAGGTTTCTACGGGAAGTGAGATGAGCCTCTATGGCCGTTTTTCCACTGCTTCTCTGCTCGATCAGGCAAACATACGTAACCTATATACCATAATAAAATCAATTGTTTTGATTACATTTTCAATTGAGTTTGTAGGATTGCTTCTTCTCTACCCTTATTTTGTAAATAGTATAGCTGGAAAATGGAAGGCATTTTTCCACTCACTGTTTCATGCTGTATCTGCATTCTGTAATGCAGGATTTTCACTTTATTCGGATAGTTTCATGAAGGCACGGTCAAACGTATGGGTGAACATTATTCTCATTTCCTTAATTGTATCGGGCGGTTTGGGTTTTACCGTGCTGATAAATCTTTTCAGGCGCGCCGTGAGGAGAAAAAAAGAGAGAATAACAGTGCAGACAAAACTGGTGCTCATTACCTCTCTTATTCTTATCCTGTTTGGTGCTGTGAATATCTATCTTTTGGAACGAGATGCTCTATTCATGGAATTTAGCCATCATGAGAGATTTTTCGCATCCCTCTTTCAATCGGTTACCACACGAACCGCAGGGTTCAATACCGTTGATACTTCTGCTCTGCGACCCAGAACCCTTTTTGTCATGAGTATCCTCATGTTTATTGGAGCATCCCCCGGTTCTACAGGGGGTGGAATTAAAACTACAACTTTTTTTATTTTAATTTTATCTATAATTACTATATTGAGAGATCAGAGATTCAATACTATCTTTAAGAGAAGGATTCCATATGCCGTCATCAACAGAG
>JGI24422J19971_10001394_pt1 | contig 14672 bp, 15 predicted proteins | sample DeeMarSWOR152_54_FD_19971 | JGI IMG/M metagenome (IMG submission 19971) | reverse complement strand
ATATGATAAGCAAGAATTGTTGCGCCGCCGAGGTAGCTCAGCCTGGGAGAGCACCCGGCTGAAGACCGGGTTGTCGCCGGTTCAAACCCGGCCCTCGGCACTTCAATGGGCTTTTGGAATAAACCAGCGACGCTTTTGCTTCCTTTTCCTGAAGAACTTGAGATCATCCATGTCGCAGATATATTCGAATCCATTTTCAATCAACTCTTGAACTTCATTGAGCGCTTTTGCCACCTTACATGCATGCGTGCGTCCGTTGGACGCTGGTTCGAGTCCTACCGGCGGCATCAATGCGGACTTACTTTTCTATTTGGGCTTGTATTCTGTACTCTGAAACAAAGGGCTAGAAATTATCAGATCTGCCGTCGCTCTGTTACATGCAGTCGGCACATTGTACAAAACGGCGATTCTAAGAAGAGCTTTGACGTCCACATCGTGAGGAAGAGATTCTAGAGGGTCCCAGAAGAAAATTAAGTAGTCCAATTTTTCGTTAGCAATAAGTGCCCCGATTTCCATGTCTCCACCATGAGAACCGTCTTTAAGTAAGGCAATGTTCAAGCCTGTTTTCTCCATTATTTTTGTTCCAGTTCCTCCAGTCGCGTATAGGATGTGAAGAGCCAATGTTCCCTTGTTGAAGTCAGACCATTCGACCAAATCAGCTTTCTTATTATCGTGCGCCACCAACGCAATAGTTCTTTTCAAAGGAACCACGAATCAAACCTCACAAAATATACTCCAGCAGCTTAAACTTTTTCTAAGCATGCATGCATGTGCGCGGTTCTGCAAAGTCTTCGTGGGATTCAAAGTTTCCTGATTGTAGTGCGCGCGTATAGGTTTAGCTTCAATCGCGGCTGGGCTTGTGGAAATAGGCTTTAATAACAAACTGAACTATCCTAGAGAGGTGACTGTTTTGAAATGGGTGACTCGTGAGTTTGTTCATGTGGATAGAACAGCGTGTCCATGGCTGATCAAAAAGTTCATTGATCCACAAGCTGAATTCATCTTCGTTTCCACCGATAAAATCGGAGACGTCGTGAAAGATCAAGGGGCGACGCCCTTTGACGCTCCCGGAGTCAAGCTTGGGCACAAGGATGGCAAATGCAGCTTTGAAACAATAATCGAGGAATACAAACTAAGAGATCCAGTACTCAATGAACTCGCCAAGATTGTTCACTCTGCAGATACTCGGGACACAAGTTTGGCACCTGAGGGAATAGGATTAAGTGCAGTAATGACTGGTGCAAGATTCAACGTTAAGGGCGACTTTGAAGCCGTTGAAAAAGCTGCATATGTCTATGACGCGCTCTACAGCAGCTGTAAATTCAAGATGCTCCGCAAGAAACACAGAGATGAATTGGAGAAGATGAGTAGGACAGAGCAAAGGGAGTTTCTAGTAAAAAAGATGCGAGAGAAAACGAGCTAGACATTCCTCTATTCCTACTAGTTTAAATCTCAAATAACATAAAACTCACTTGATGATAACAAGTTCAAAAGAAGCTAGGAGCAGCATATTCCTAGTATTCTGTGTAATGGGCATATTTGCGATTCTGAGCTCGACGATGTCCAAAAACCCAGTTTTGAAGCCATTCGCAACCAATCTTAAGACTCCTGAAGGTTTCTGGATGGGTTTCGTTGCTTCTGCTTCAACAATCCCGGGAATACTAGTCAGCCTGCCAGCTGCTTCCCTTTCAGACATTTTCGGCAGAAGAAAACTCTTATTGACGTCTGCTATTGTCTTTGCTTCTGCCCCTTTTCTTTATCTCCTCATATCAGTGTGGTGGCAACTCATACTCGTTCGGTTCTACCATGGTTTTGCCACAGCGATTTTTGTCCCGGTAACTGAAGCTTCAATAGTTGAGCTATTCCCAGCTAAACGTGGAGAACGCATTTCGCTTTTCTCCTCAGTCACAGCCATTGGTAGAGGAGTGGCGCCTTTCTTAGGTGGTTACATCCTCTTCATGACAGNTTACAGTTATAATACGCTTTATTTGGCTGTGGGAATAGCTGGAGTGNCAGCTTTCATGACAACTTTGTTTTTTCTGGCTGAAAGAAAACGCTCGGATGTTGGANNTGNCAGTTCAGATAAGACTGCCAAAAGNTTGATGTTTGGATGGAGAGATATCGCCGGAAATCCAGGCATATTNGGGGTTAGTTTCATNCANGCAAGCCAATACTATGTTTTTGGNGCTGTGGAATATTTCTTGGTAGGCTATCTGAAGGATGTTGTCAAGCTAGACGCTTTTCAGATTGGAATTGTATTGGGAAGTCAGGTAGTTGCTGTCATTCTCTCAAAACCGTTTATTGGGCGATTGTCAGACAAGATTGGAAGGCGAACTCCAATAATCACTGGTTCAGTGGTGAGTGGGTTGCCGTTACTCTTGATCCCGTTCTCAACTCAGTTCACAGTTTTGCTATTTCTATCTGTAGTATATGGGTTAGGATTTGCAGTAGTGACTTCGTCCACTCCAGCCTTAGCCAGCGAACTTGCTCCTAGGAGCCTCACTGGAACGACTATGGGCTTTCTTGGCATGACAATGGATGTTGGTCAGACAATAGGGCCTCTCATTACAGGGATTATTGCTGCAACAAACCTAGGATATCAAGGCTCATTTCCAGCTTTGACAGTTGTATTAGTGCTCTCAGCTCTGGTATTTGCTTTGCTCAGAACTAAGAAAGATAGGTGATCACCCAAATAGAACATTGCACACGCAGAAACGGCGTTATATCAAGCTTTGTTCGTGTAAGTATTGCTAATCAAGAAATGGGGAGCTTGCGGGGGTGATTCGGGAGACATCTCCATTTGGGCCGGGTTCAAATCTCTCCCGACCCACCTATGGATTCTCGCGAATCACTAAGACATAAAAACTAGGCTGCTGAAAGATCCTTCAATTGAGATGACCAGTTATTGGCAAACATTACTCGGGTAGGTGTCACTTTTCCGCCGGGGCTCCTTAGAGAACTGGACAAAGCGGTTACAACTATGGGATATAAAAGCCGATCGAAAGCAATCCATGATAGTGTTCGGGCTTTTGTTAATGAACAAAAATGGCTTGAGGATATTATAGGCAACAAGGTTGGATCGATTACCATGATTTACAATCACGAAATGAGAGAACTAGAGTCTGATCTGACTGATACACAGCACGAGTTTGAATCCGTGATCTGCGCCTCAATGCATGTGCACATAAGTAAAGACAAATGCTTAGAAACGATTGCAATAAAAGGCTCAGCAAGGAGAATTAAGCGTTTGGTTGAAAGACTCAGAGCTAGAAGGGGAGTGGACGAAGTCAGGCTGAACATTTTTTCGATTTGAAACGACTTATGGTTGAAAGCGGGAAGTACTTCGTCAGATGTTTTGAGATTGAGAGACCGCAGGTGAAGGTTTATATGTTGGGCACTGTGTTACATTTTCATAAAAAAGTGTTACCATAAGTATTCCTTTGCACATTTCAGCGCATGTTTAGCCTCTGTATTAGGGACTGCGTTGAAAGCAGATTATCCGCGTGGCGGGTGGGGCTTTGGGGTGACATATAAGGGCACGTTCATAAAGCTTGAGAATGTTACCACGGTTTACGAAGGGGAGAGGAGACCAGCCATCAAGGATGTCAATCTGACCATCGAGAGAAATGACCTTGTCTATGTGGTTGGTCCAAACGCAGCTGGAAAAACAACGCTTCTGGAGACCATCAACGGGCTGCTCCCTCTTTTCAAAGGGAAAGTCTCCGTTTTCGGTTTGGATGTGCTAACTAGGGGAAGGATTGTGAGGTGCGGGATAGGCTATGTTCCTCAAGACTTTTTGGTAAAACCTGGAGAACCTTACACTGCTCTTGATGTCGCTTTAATGGGACGTTACGGAAGGCTAGGTGTTCTCCACCGACCTGAGAAGGAGGATCGGGAAAAGGCGGTTGCGGCTATGAAGCTGCTCGGGGTTGGAGAGCTAGCTAATAGACCTATGGGTAAACTCTCTGGTGGACAGCAACAGAAGGTAATGATAGCGCGAGCTATAGCCAAGGAGCCAGATATTCTCCTATTGGATGAGCCCTTCAGCAACTTGGACCCCGAGTCAAGAGGAAGAGTTCCCTCTCTGGTAAGACGTCTTCATGAAGAGAATGAGTTGACCACTCTCATTGTAACTCACGACATCCATAATATAATGGAGCAGTGCCGAAGGGTTGTAGTCATGAATAACGGAAGAATTTTAGTTGATGGAACGCCTGAGAAAGCTCTACCTACCATGGAAAACAGACCACACTCCACTTCCACGGAGGCGAGCTGGTGATCTGGCTTGAGTTTACCATTATGCAAAGAGCCCTAGTTGCTTGCATCCTATCTGGTTTCTTAACAGGACTGGTAGGCGTTTTTGTGGTTAGGATGCGACTCTCAGCCATAGGTTACTCAATGTCCCACGGTGCCTTTGCCGGAGCAGCTTTAGGGATAGCTACTTCAACGAATCCACTCGTGACAGGGATGCTCTTCGCGTCAGCGACCGCGTTTTTCATAGGTCCTATAGCAGACAAGGCTCGCTTACACGCCGATACTATAACTAGCATAGTTTTTCCTCTCAACATGGCCCTGGCATTCGTGTTTCTAACTTTGACTCCTGAGATAGGGCTCACCAGCCAAGTGGCTAACGTCCTCTGGGGCAGCATAATCTCCATGACCAACACTGATGTGGTTTACCTTGTCACATTGTGTGCAGCAACTTCAGCAATAATCTACTTCGCCTGGAAGGAGCTTTTTGCAATAATGTTTAACAGGAAATTAGCAGAAGCAGATGGAATAAACACCAAGCCCTTCATATACCTCATAATACTGCTCTCAGGAGTAGTTGTAACTGTCTCTCTCAAACTCGTTGGGGGGCTACTCATCTACGCCCTCCTCTTCAACCCAGCTTCCTCAGCCCTTCAATTCCTCGAGGATATGAGAAAGATCATTATTGTTTCGCCCATTATTGGCACTGCCACGAATTTGTCAGGTCTTTTAGTTTCTCTGTTCCTTGATTTGCCGGTGGGGTCTTGTATAGTTCTAGTGTCAACCAGTGTCTTCGTCATAGCGGTTCTCCTGTCGCCCAAGCGAAGAAGAAAGGAGGTGAACTGAAAACATGAAAATCACGAAGCTGTTGATTCACGGCTTAGTCTTGATGCTTCCTTTGACATTTCTATGGACAGCGATGGCTGAAGCTGATACAGAAAAGCCCATTATTGTATCTACGACAAGCGCTGTAGGCACGATAGTTCAAGAATTCCTGGGAGATGCAGCTGATGTCGTAGTTTTGGTTCAGCCAGGCTTGTGCCCTGCTGACTTCGACATGAAACCAAGCGACATCTACGCTGTAAGTAACGCGAAGGTCTTGTTCCACCAAAATATCCCTGGAGAGTTCTGGTTACAAGGCTTGCTCGACGCTGCCGGAAACGCAGATCTCACACAGGTTGCTATTCCCGGCGCATACAACACGCCTGAAGGAGCAAAGAACTACATAAGGTGGGTGGGTGGAAACTTGAGTCAGATTCTGAACATTGACTTAGAATCCAAGATTTCGGAGATGCAAAATGATTTTGATGAGGTCTCCAGCTGGATNACAGGNAAAGCAGACGCTTTGGAGGCNTCAACNGTGAAGGTTATCTGCATGAACTGGCTGAAAACATTCGTGGAATCGGTTGGCTTCACAGTTGTCGCAACATACAATCCGCCAGAAACANTATCGGCCGGCGACATAAACAACCTAATAAATACGGCGCAGACTGAGAGTGTAGCCCTCATCGTAGACAACCTACAGATCGATGTCGACTTCGGGAAAGGAATAGCCTCTCAAGTGGGGGCTGAACACGTGGTATTAACAAACTTTCCAGGTGCTATTCCGGGAACCGGAAACTTGTCTCAGATGTTCCGTTACAACGCAGAGCAACTTTTCAATGGCACAGCCACTTGGAGATCTACAGCCACTCTTCGTGCAGAAAGGGAGGATTTGAAAAACCAAGTAGCCTTCCTTCAGATTGCAGCATCGTTGGCAGTCATAGCTGCTTGTGCTGAGGCAGTGTGGCTCTACATCGGAAGGAGAAAGAGAGAGTTACCGAGAAAATGAGTCGTAAAGCATACTTCAATGAAGTGGCAAAGACTTGGGACGAACGATTTTGCACTCCACAGCTTGCATCTTTTCTTGAGGAGCTTGTTCCTCAGTTTGGTCTGAAACCAGGACAGAATATTCTGGACGTAGGTACCGGAACAGGGGTGTTAATTCCCCATCTTATCCAAGCAGTAGGGCCATCCGGCTCAGTTACAGCAATCGACTATGCAGAAAAAATGGTTCAGATATGTGAAGCGAAACATGGACACCTTGAAAACGTCAACGTAAGACTTCATGACATTGAGGAAGATACCATAATGTCAGAGTCTTTTGACGCCGCCGTCTGTTTTGGCTTGTTTCCCCATCTCAAAAAGAAGAAGAGTGCTTTGAATAATATGAACCATGCACTAAAACCTGGAGGCATTCTCGCAATCGTTCACGCGCTGAGCAGCGAAGAGATAAAAGCTCATCACGCTACGGCTTCATCATCTGTCATGAACGACACCATGCCAGAAGAAGCAGAAATGAGACGTCTACTGAAGGGTACCGGATTTGCAGACATTCGCATCAAAGATGAACATGGATGCTACTTCTGTGCATCAACAAAACCATGATTAATGAAATTCTAAGACTCGTGTGAACTTGATTTTCATGAAGCTCTTGAGAGCTTCTCGTTCGCAGAGCGGGTCTCTATACGTTTACGCTTCTGAAAGAAATCTCTTAGTTGTGTTTATTTCAAAGTAGACACCTGGATTTCAGGACAGTCATCAGGGATTCTACATAGGTTTGTGGTAGCATAGTCATCACTATAACGGCTTTTGTGCGCGCGCCCAAGCCTGGCAATACCAGTAATGATTATTGCATGCGTTGAAGTCTCCTGCAGTGGAGTTGAAAAATCTTCACAAGTGTACTCGCGAGCCTTTCCACAGCGAGTTCGCCGAAAAACGCATATTATCTCGTCAATGCCCGTTCGCTTTAGTAAGGTCTCTGTAAGCCTCCCGTGATTTCGGGTGCAATCGGGCATTAAGCTTGAAGATTTCGACAGCATCTGAAGTTCGATTGCTGGCAGATAGTATGTATCCCACGTCTCTGAGTACCCATTCTTCGAAGATATAACGAGGTATATTACGGGATTGTTCTTTCATCTCATTGAACTGATTGACCGCTCCTTTGATACCTTTCTCATCGATTATTTTCATCAACTCTTCTGCTCCAATCTGAGGGCCTATCTGGTTAAACTGCTGAGCTGCAAATGGCGTTGTGGCAAAAAGTGAGTGCATTGGATATTCTGCCTTCCCCCTCCTTAATGCTGTGTCCAAATCGAAAATTCGCTCCTCTTCAAAGTTATGAAAGAAATAGAGATAGATCCGTCTCTTCTTCAGATCACAGATATTGGAGTAGAGGGTTGGAGAAATATAGTCAGAGTGTGTGGCAGAAAGAACCGAACGAATTAGATCCACACTTGGCGTGTTGGCATTTCTGAGAATGCGATCAGCAATCTTGTAACGTTGACAAGGATATTCTTTAGAATTCTCGTAATCAGATTGGATGAAGTTTGTAGAGATTTGATAACAGCCTTCCTTGTATAGGAATTGCAGCTGCCCTTTTCCCCATTCAACTATAACAGAGTTACCTTTGGAATCTGCTACAGGAACCCTTAAGATATTCAGATCGGGGACACTATGTTGTTGGAAGAACTCTACAACCTCATCCACTGTGGAGTAATGCGATAGGATTTGTTCGACGAGATCCCCTTGAAAACGGGATTTGCCAGGTTCATCGCGCCAACCTGTCGGTTTGACAGCATTCATATCCATGAATAATCCTTGGTCATTCATCCCTCCCTGAAAGCGATCATGGATAGGCGCATGATCAAACCCAACATACACCCGACCATATGCCTCCTTCAAAGCAGGAATAAACCAAATCTTTGTTCTTGGCTCGGCGTAATCTTCATTATTTCCAGCTAATACGACACCGTTTTTAGCCATGGTGACTATTGTGCACACTACGTAAACCCTCCTGTCAACATGAAGGACGGAAACCTTGTCATAAAAGTATCCCTACGCGTGCTGAAAGAAAGAGAAGCATGTGAGTTCCAGATCAGAATATTGCTGCGCCTTATGAGGGATAGTCACCTTCGCTCTTCAGAGCCTGAGGCTCAAACATCAGAACGTTGGAAGGTTTTAGCCTCTTTGGAGAATGCTCTACACCTCTCGGAATCACAGCCATTTCTCCTTCATGCAAAGCTACGTCTGGGTGGCCCTTCACTCGAATGACTCTGCTTCCTTTGTACACGTAAAAGAGCTCATCTTCATTTGCATGTTTATGCCAAGGCTATTCTCCGTCAAATAACGCCATCCGCACAACTTGGTCATTTACCGTAGCAACCTCAATTGGAGACCAAGGTTCTGCTATCTCCTTGATCTTATCGTTCAAGTTAATTGTCGATATCAAGGCTCAAACACCTCATCAGTGCAATAACAAAGTATCTATTAAGAACTGAAGAGGAGTCTCATATACGATCTTGCGCTTAAAGAGGATTTCGCGGGTGACATTTTAACTTGCAGTGAATGCAGAATTCTACGCTTTGATGAAACTTATCGTCCCTCACAAGCCAGACAAAAACGTGATCTAGGCGGTTGCCATTTTCCACAAGGCCTGTCTCATCTGCTCTCCATGTTTCAGTCCATAATATATTCCCGCCGTTTTGGCTGCGAATGGGATCAGTATTGTTTTCACGGCATTGAAGATCCTTGGGTTCCGGATCCTGTGTTCAAGGAATGTGTCACGCCAAATTCTAACGTTGTATTCCCAGCAACGGATGAAGAGTTCCCAACGTATCTTTGAAAGGGAATCGATCTCTGCGCCTTTCTTGTGCATCAGCAAACAGTTTTCCAATGGCACAAAGAAAAGTGGCACATAAAAGGCATTGAAGTCTCTCAGGTCATCCATCAGCTCAAGCGTTTCTGCAACGTCCTCTTCACTTTCTTCAGGGAGCCCAACAATCAGGGTGGCAAGGGGATACCAGTCATTATCGTTCAGAATCCCGAAAGCCTGAGCTACTATCTCTCTCCACTGATCAGGCTTGTAGGGCAGCATTTTTCCGGCCATGTACTTCCTCATGAGTCTAACGCTGCCGGTCTCAACGCCTGTTTCAGAAGTAACGATGGCCTTCTTGCCGTGAAAATACCAATTGTGCTCGATTAGAACTTCAGCTACTTCCTTGACCATGCCAGGATTGCAGACAACTGGCGCCAAAGACATGTGGGAGGGCTGAATGCCTTCAACACCTGGGTGATCAGCAACGCTCTTGACAAGTTTCAAGACTGCTTTCTTGTTCGGAGTGAACTGCTTGCTCTTTGCACCATACAGGAAAAGGTCCTCGGTGACTAAGGTAATGCTGGAGCTTCTCTCCGTCGTCGTTATTTCCACTTCTTTCATAATTCTGTCTAGGGGCACGTCAACCTTGCGTTGCATGGTAGGTGTGCAGAACTGACAGTTTCTGCCACAACCCTTTGAGATCTCTACTGCGCCATGAATAGCTGCATGTCTTATCAAGGGCACACTCTCCTGTGCTGAGTCTTCCCTGCTGATCTCAGCACGGACAACGCGCGGAAGACGTTCTCCGTTGACTGCTCTCCTGAAAATATCAACTATTGTTTCTGTTTCTCCGCCAATCAATACGCAATCAACACCGTAGCTGTCTGCCACCTTTTTACGTTCCAGCTGCCATGAACCGAATCCACCAACAACCACTTTGGGTTTGAAGGTTCGGATGCTTCGATGCCTGATCAGCCTTTGAAACTCGATGGCGTTCATTGATTCACCGCCGCCCACAAGCGAAGAGTAGGTTTTGCTGACGTATCCCATTCCCGTCGGATCCATAGAAGAGATTCCAACAACCTTCGTGTTAGAACCGATGAACGCGTCCAAGTCTGTAGGATGCACCACTGCAACTTCGGACTCACTGAAACCATTCCCTAAGAGAAGAGCTTCAACCTTCCTCAGACCGTAGGGTGCATATTTGGCCCTTCTGTCATAATCGCGCTCAATGGGCGGATAGATTACTCTTCTCAGGAACCACGAGGGGAAGGGACCCTTGGCGAATCCCGCTACAAAGGCTACAAAAGGGTTGTTGAAGTAGTCGCTCATCTCTGTCGCCGAAGCGGTAAGCACTACCTTGACGCCTGAGCCCAAAGTCATCGTTCATTTCCTTTTGTTTTTGCTTGTGAAGACAAGTCTCAATTGTTCTATAAAAAACTGTTTTTGGTGAATCCATCTGAGATGGACATTCAACTTGCTAAAAAAGCTGTCGAATCATAGACAGCAGTAGCCATTATGACTTGTGCATACACATATCAGATGCGCCCCCGCCGCAAATCATAAAGCCGAAATAGAACAAAGAGCGTGAGCGGAGCCGGTAGTTTGATGAATGGCGTTGTAGTTGACGTTGACGACACGCTGATAGATACTGGGCAAAGAATACACAAACTCTGGAACCTCCTGTTGAATCGTGAAATACCAAAAGAAGCAGCAGAAACAATGAGCTTAGAGCAAATTTTCATGAAATTCGCCACTAGAGAACAGATATCTAGAGTTCAGGAATTTCAAAAGCGTTTCTGGGATTTGCTGCTGTGCCTAGACGAAGCTGGAGTTGAATCCCTTAGACTTCACGAACCAATACCTGACGCAGCCGATATACTCCAGAGCTGGAGTAAGAAATCAGAGATAGTCTACCTCACAGGGAGAACTGAAAACATGCAATCTCTAACACTAAATGAACTAAAGAAATTCGGCTTTCCAACAGAGAACACCAAGCTAGTTATGTTCAAGCCTGAAGACTACGCACGTCCAAAAGGAGAAGACCCTTCAGGACCAACCCTAATCGACACGAAATCTAAGCTCTGCTCCGACATATGCAAGAACTACAACGTAATGAGAGTTATTGACGATTATCCAGGTTACTTCCCGATTTTCCAGAAATTAGAGATACCAGATAGAATTGGCTTTCTACGTGCCAAGAAATACAAGCCCCGAGACTACCTAGATCGGGGGGCTACAAGAGTAATCAAAACATGGAAAGAGCTTCGAAACGAAACCCCCATGCAATAGCCGCCAATCCTTCCTCCCCTGGAAAGAATCCTGCGACATCGGCGAGTATACAGCTGAATACAAAGAAGGAAATGGAGCGGGGAGCTATTCGCTGCACGCGTCTGATTGGTTGCACAGAAAGTGGATAACGCGTGATTTCTGCGCTTCGGGAGCGTTCCAGTCTCTCCCCGCCTACATTCGAGTCTTCCAAGCGCTTTCTGCGTGCTTAGTCACAACTCGTGACCACTACGTGTGAGCAGCCCTTTTAACTCTCNNAACCAGTAGTTAGACAAACGTGAAATCGATGGAACAAGAGCTTAGATTCGGGATTGCAACGCTTCAGCATCTTCCATGGCAAAAGGAAGTGGAGCGCTGGCGATTTATTGAGAATCTGGATTTTGACAGCGTTTGGCTTGCTGACCATTTCGTTAACTATATGCAACCCAACGCTCCTTGGTTTGAGTCTTGGTCTATGCTAGCTGCTTTGGCTAACCACACGAGTCGCATCAGAATCGGTGTATTGGTCACTTCAATCGCCCTGCGCAACCCGGCTGTCCTGGCTCGCCAAGCACTGACAGTTGATCACATCTCAAATGGACGACTGGAACTTGGTCTTGGAGCAGGTGCTCCTGGCGAAATAGACCCCACCTATTCAATGATAGGCATTGAAGACTGGGCGCCGGCTGAGCGAGTATCGCGTTTCAAGGAAGTAGTGGAGATTGTTGATAGTTGTCTCCGGAACAGAGTCACGAGTTATGATGGACAATACTACAAGCTCAAAGACGTTGCCATGGCTCCTCCACCTATTCAGCAACCTCGACCTCCCATAACGATTGGAGCGATGGGAAGACGCATGCTCAAGATCGCGGCCAAATACGCTGACACGTGGAACTCCTTCGGAGATGAAGAATGGGGGGCACCGCCAGAAAGAGTCGTAGAGAATACGCGTCACCGCAACGAATTGCTTGACAAGTACTGCGAGAAGATCGGCCGTGATCCCACGACTCTTCGGCGGTCTTTGCTGATTTTTAGCGCAGAGGCTTCAACCGTATTTCGCTCAGCAAGAGACTTCAAGGAAGTTGTCGCACGATACCACGAAATCGGAATAAATGAGTTCATATTTTTCTTCCCGCACACCGAGGAGCAGATCTCCACCTTCCAGAGAATAGCCGAAGGGACTATCCCGTCGATGCGGTGACCGCAAACTAGACCTGCAGCGCATTCATGAGATACTCTCTCAACAGCTGTGCTAATTCTTGAAATCTCGAAGAAAGAAGAGAAAGCTGGCTTGAGAGTTCAGCGTGCATGCATGGTGCCGTCAGTCGTTTGTCTATTCCAACGTGATAGAGTTAGCGTTCTTACGGGAATGCATGTGTATGCGTCACAGAACTCATTTGGCTTCTGAAATGGCGTCGAGACATAGGCTTAAGAATTCGTCCACCTTCAATCCTAGCTCTCTGGATTTGACAACATTGCTTTTGTGCCAAGGCCTTTCGACAGAAGCTCTTTCAAGTTCTGCCTTCAACATNTCAACGCCCACCTCCTCAGGCTGTTTCCCGATTCTCTCTANGATTACTGCCACAGAGTCAACGGCTATCAAAGCCTTGTCAAGTTTGCTCATTGGCTTCACACCAGTTCTGAAGTCATGGGATCTAATTGCATAGAGACAANGCTCAGGAAGTCTCCCCCTAAGCCTGTNAGCTGCAATTATGCCATGCCTACTCATATCGTTTCTAACTTGATCAATGTCCAAATCGTGCAGCAAACCTACAAGCTCCCACTCCAGCCTATCCTCTCCAAGACTTTCAGCAAGCCTCCCCATCATGGCCGATGCAATTAACAAATGGAAAAACTTGCTTGAGCTCCTTACAAGCTCAATAGCTTCTTCTTTAGAAATCAAAAGGGTTCACTTCCATCCTCAGGCATGCAACAATTCGCTGTGAGCGGCGAACGCATCCCGGATTCTCAAGCCGACCTCAAACGCTCCTCAGGTGTAGGGGATATTTTCGAATGCGTTCTTTATGATTGAGACTGAGCTCTCAAACTGTCGGCGTTCGTTTGATGTAAGTCTCAGCTCTAAGATTCTCTCCACCCCGTTGTTTCCAAGGATGGCCGGCACTCCGATCGAGATGTCTGATTGTCCATATTCGCCCTTTAGATAGGTAGAAACGCTCATTACTCTGTTCCGACCTCTCAGCACGGCGTCGACCATAATTGCTATGACCACGCCCGGAGCGTGGAGAGTTGCCCCCTTCAGCTTTATGACGTCGGCGCCTGAGGTTTTCGTCAAGTGCACTATTCTCTCAATCTGCTTCGGCTTGAGTAGTTCTCTTATCGGTATTCCGGAGACAGAAGCGTGATCCACAAGAGGAACCATGGAGTCTCCGTGCTCTCCTATTACTAGAGCGCGAACGTCCTCTCTGGAGACGCCCAACTCCATTGCAATGTAGGATCTGAAACGCATGGTGTCAAGGATGTTGCCCATTCCAAAGACTCGATTCCTCTCAAAGCCTGATTCCTTGTACGCGATGTACGTCATAATGTCAACTGGGTTTGTCACAATCATCAGCTTGCAGTGTGGAGAATATGCGGCCACTTCCTTGACTACAGATTTGACTATCTTGGCGTTTTCGTTCGTAAGGTCGATTCGAGTCATCCCCGGTTTTCGGCCTGAACCCGCAACTATAACTACAACTTCCGAGCCTTGGATCTTGCTGAAATCGTCAGTTCCGACGACCTTTCCATCGAACTCTATTGCTGGAGCAGCTTGCATCATATCTAAAGCCTCGCCCTGAGCCAGGTTCTCAGCAACATCTACGAGGACAACGTCGCTAATTCTGAACCGTAAGACGTTAAATGCAGCGGCACTTCCTACCTTGCCTGCACCTATTATTGAAATCATCCTTGGCTTGCCAATTTCCAGTAAGAAGGTGATTGAATAAAAGCTCTACGCCGGGGCTCACGCAAAATTTAGTAGTGTGTTTGCGAATTTGACTCTGGTTTGGATGGGCTAACTTGACTATAGATGAAATGGTTTGGGATTTGTCACAACTTGTGAAGAGCACTGATCCGACTTCAATACGTACGGAACTGGAATCTGTGGTTTCTGAAGCAGAGGTAATCCGAAGTAGGTTTCATGGCAAGATTGAGGGCTTTGATGCTCAGAATCTCGTTGAGCTGTTGGAAACTAGGGACTCCCTTCACTTGAAATATGAGGGCGTGATTAAGTACTGCAATCTGATGTACTCGGCTGATTCAACAAAAGACTTGGCGAAGAGTCTGAACGACGCCGCACGTAAGGCGTTCATGCAGATCGGCCAAGTACTGGCTTTCGTAGAAATCGAGCTGGCTAAACTGCTCGCCCGGAACCCTTCTTTAGTGGCCACCCCTGTCTTGAGAGAGTACAGGCACTATCTTGAAAGGATAGTGAGAAAGACGCCTCATATGCTCTCCGAAGCACAAGAACGCCTGACAATAATCAAGGACAAGAACGGAGTCGACGCATGGCAGCTAC
>JGI24422J19971_10001391_pt1 | contig 14678 bp, 14 predicted proteins | sample DeeMarSWOR152_54_FD_19971 | JGI IMG/M metagenome (IMG submission 19971) | reverse complement strand
CAGCTTGACCGCGAAGCTGTAGGACTGCTTCGAGGGCTCTTTGTGAGCCTGAGGCTTCGATTGCGTATCCCATGCCTAGTAATCCGCCTGAAGCGTTTACTGGTATGTCGCCGTCTATCTCGGTTTCGCCTAGTTCGGTTAGTTTGCCAGCTTTGCTTTTGCCGCACAGTTTGAGTGCTTCTATGTGTTGAAGTTCCTTGTACGAGAATGAGTCGTCGATTTCTGCGAAGTCTACTTCCTTCTGTGGGTTTCGGATTCCAGCCATTTTGTAAGCCATGTCTGCAGCGAGTTCAGCGTATACGGCTCTGCCCCATTCTCGAGACTCGGGATACGAAGTGTCTGAAATCCAGCCTACGCCCTTTATCCAAACAGGTTGATCTGTGATTTTCTTTGCATAGCTTTCTGAAGCTAAGACCATGACTATGCCACCGTCCGCTCTTGGGCTAACGTCCAAGCGGTTCAATGGGTAAAAGTAGGGTTCGGATTGAAGCACGTCTTCAACTGTGACATTAGCGCCATGAGCAGCATTTGAGTTGTGCAACGCGTTTCGTTTGTTCTTCACGACAATTTGGGCGCATTGTTCTCTTGTGTTTCCTGTTTCGTGTAGGAAACGGGTCATTTCCAAGCCTGCCATATAGTAGGGGTGTCCGCCGAGTGGTCGGTTGTAGATGGGGTCAAGTCCAAAGTTCACAATGCCGGTTCACAATGCCAGCAAACGTTGCTACGTCTGAGAGTTTGCTGTGAGCTTCGACTACAACTGTGTTGAGTTGTCCTGTTTTGATGAGCATGTAACCTGTGGCTAAGCCTATCAGTCCATCGCCTGAGACAGTGAACAGGTGCCGTAGTGTAGCGCCTATCTGGTCTGGGACGAATTCATCGAATATGCTGTGGCCTTCCCAGTAGTCTTCAGCGCATGTAACAAAGCCGTCTATGTCTTTACGCGGACTAATGCCTCCAGCGTCTTCGTAAGCTCTGGTTGCCGCTTCAAACATCAATTCTTTGTATGAGATGTCTGGTGTAATTGGTTTGAAACCGGTGCAGCCTATGCCGACAATTGCAACTTCCTCTGACATGATATTCTATTCTCCTTTATGTTTTGAAAGAATCTTATAGTGTTAGGGCAGATTCACTATAAAACTTTCGAAAGAACAATCCAAAACTATGTGAAAACTCGCATCGCGCGCGCTAATGATTGGTTGGATAGAAATTCTATGCACACACACAGAAATCATGCTTTGTTCAGCTGAGATTAGCGAGTTGGATGTTCAAAAGTGAGTGTCCCTTCAGTGTTGTTAACTGCATGAAGCCAGAATAATGCATTGAGAAATCCATTGTGAGGCCTAATGCATTGCTATGGGGGTCTGGGTCTAGTATGAAGTCGAGCGTTATGGTTCCTTCGCCATACCACCCCAGGTCTTTGACAGAAAACAGGATTCCTTTACCATCTTGATGGAACTCTAACTCTGGCCACTCGTAGCTCGATGCTTCCAGAAACAGCGAAGTCACGTATGGCTCAGTACTGAACTTCAGACTAAGAGAGTCAAGTTCGGTGTCGTCAGTGTGCCAGATTGAAAATAGGATAGGTATTCGGTTCGAGTTGGGTTGTGGGTTTTCTATGCGAACGTAGATGTGTGCTATGTCTCTACCTGAGTCAGTTGCATTAGCGGCATAAGCATTCCCAGACTTGACGAAATCCGTTACATGCAAACTACTCGAAAAGATAAATGTCTGCGTGAGAGAAAACCAGATCAGTATTGAGGGTACTGCAATGACCAAGACCAGCAAAGCAACAAGCATTATCTTGATTCCACGCCTCATAACTCTGCTTCTCCCAGATAACGTATGTCCCCCTCGTTAACTTAAAATCTTACTTCACTTGGCAAGCTTGGTTGGTTGGATAGAATGTCTATGCACACACACAGCACTTTCGGTTTCTGATGGTTTGATTCATTTGGTTTCAGGTTCTGGTGGCGGAGCTGTTGATTGGTTTTTCAAGATTTCTAGAGCGTCTACTCTTCCAGCAAGCTTTATGATTATTGTTAGAGAAAGGATTGCAGATGCTCCAGAGAAAAAGCTCACGAAAACGACCCAAAGAAACATCGGATACTGTCCTGTAATTACCGCATATTGCTCGGCGCACATTGGTATGGCTAAGAGTGTAAAGAACCAGAAAATCACTAACCCTATCAAAGAGAGAATCGCAAATACTCGCAGAAGGGACAATCTAACATCTCCTTCTGACTTCATCATTCATCTCAAGTTGCGCTCATGATTCAACTATTTGTTGATTGGAGTGCGTTCGGGCAGTTTCAGGCAGTGTTGGGAATTTTCCTTCCAAGTGTCCATTTCCATTTCATGACCGAGTATGTTGTGATAAGTGCTGCATCTACGATTAAAAGAACCGCAACGAGGTATAGATTTGGCTGCCTAGTGAAGGTAACCGCTACGCTGTAGCGGGGCGGATCCCAAGGAACCAGCGCCGTTCCTAGCGCCACTTCCAGACTTCTGTTAGTTCTTTGAATAGTGAAGTGAAGCGGACCTGTTTGGTTTGTGAGAAATGTTTCGTAGTTTCCGATTTTCAATTGGTAGAACATGTTGAGTTCCATGCCGCTCTCAATAGTTGCCGTCTCTCTAACCTCGGGCTTATCCAAGGGAAAATTGCTTGAATAAAGGGCTGCGGCGTATATAGTTCTGTTTAATGGAAATGACATGAAGTCTACTTCTTCTAGCAATAGAAACGCTGACTTGTTGACTTGCGCGGCTACCGAAAGGCTTGTTCCAAGACTGTAGGAGGTTGGTTGCTGAATTGAAGAGGATTGGTCCCCGAACCCGGCATCAGAAAAATGAACCGTTAGCCTTTTTTCAGGTTCACGTCTATCAAAAACACCAGCCAAGGGAATAGTTGTGTTAGTGTTTGGCGGTATTGTCAAGATGGAAGAGGGTCCATAGAACAGGGTTTTGACCTCGTCTCTCTCGGAAAACACGTATGCAGCTGAGAAAGCTAGGAAGAGGGCGAGAAAAGAAACAACAATATGTGTTATTGGTCTATACATAAACTCTCACACTTATGCATTGATTCTCATCGAGCTTTATGTTTTTTTGTCCAAGTGTTGTAGAGGATTTGGAGTTTTCAAAGTAGGGCAGGGACATGTGGGAAAAGGGCTGTGCTATGCTTGGTTTTCAGGTGTGGGAATATGTGGTTGTTTTCGCATGCGTGTACTGATGATTGAAATCGTGAATATGCCCCAGCTGATCATTAGTAGCCAGAAGAATGTTGTGTAGGCAAAGGCATCTACGTAAAGTATTTGTATTTCGTGGTAGTTGCCGTTGAACTCGACGTTATCGGTTCCGTAGGTCTCGAACATTTCGTCGAACTGAGTGTTCTGCCAAGAGCCGATGAACACTGGTCTTCCAGGATCATTTATGGCCTGTAGCAAGTAGGAATCTAGATTTGTAAGTGGTATGTAGTTGTCTGGTTTTTCCGTGAGATTATTTGCAATCAGGGCAGGTCCATAGCCGAAGTGTTCTGGGTAAGAAAGTGCTGCCAAGTCAGCTACTGAAAGAAGAAGCAACACGATTGCGATCATGAAGTAGAAACGGGATGTTTTCGTTTTTGCCGCGCCTCAGTCAGTTGAACCTATGCTGTTTTGTGATAACAGCTATAGCGGGACCTGTTTAAGTAGATTTTTGAGGAGCAACCAATGCACCAGCCTAATGGTAATGGAATTCAGGTGTTCGCTAAGGAGAAAATATACGCTACGGGTTTTCAAGTGCACTAGCAGAATAGAACCTCCTCGATTTCTCCTATTATCTCTCTCTTTTCACTCACACTTCCTCATTCTCCTACAAAAAGCGTGTGCGTGGAAAGTCTTATCTTTCACGTGGCGACACTGCAACGCATGGCATATTCAAGAGAAAAAGTGGCGGGAATGCTCTTTTTTATTGCAGCCACACAGTTCGTCCTAGGCATTATCATTGCAGAGGCGTTGTATCCTGGCTTCAGTGTGTCTGACAATTACATAAGTGACCTTGGAATCGGACCGTCCGCTGTGATTTTTAATTCGTCTGTCTTTCTTCTAGGACTGTTGTTACTCGTTGGAACGTTCTTTCTGAGACACCTGTCTGGCTTTAAGACCGTTAACTTGCTGCTCCTTCTGATGGCTTTGGGAGCAATGGGTGTCGGCGTGTTCACGAAGCATTTTAGAACCGCTCACGGCGCTGTGGCTACAATGGCTTTCTTTTTCGCTGGGCTGTCAGCCATATCATCATATAAAGTGCTGAAAAAGCCGCTATCTCTGATAAGCATAATACTTGGAGCGATGACGCTTGGAGCATTAATCCTCTTCTCAACTGGTATGATCACAAGCGGTTCATTAACCAGCGACATTGCGTATGACAGTGATTTCTACTTGGGTTTAGGTCCTGGGGGGATGGAACATTTGATCATCTATCCAATAGGCATGTGGCTCGCTGGATTTAGTTGGCATCTAGTTACGCAGCGAGAAATACGGACAAAAGAGTGAGCAGGTAGGTAAAGGAAGTTGCTGGTTGGATAGAAATTCTATCACACACACTTGTGTACGCGTGCGCGTGTGCGTGTTTGCCCAGTCAGTCACTGTCACTGTCAGTCAGTCACGCCTAAAACAAAAGACAGACAGAAGACCAAAAAATCCTGCTTTCTTAGCTTTATGTTTGACCTCTGGTTTTATAATCTTGGAACACACAAACATGGGATTGCATGGTTGAAAGATATGCCCAGCCTTTATCTGAAATGCAAAACGTGTGGCGTGAAATTTGATTCAGGAATTGTAATGGAAAAGAGAGGGCTGGAATCCATTAAATTTGTAGACAATCAGCATACATGCCCGAAGGGACACATACATACGTACAAAAAGAAAGACTACTTCTTCTAAAGCGTAGCGCGCGCGTGCTACGAAGCTTTTTCTATTAATCCTTTAAGGTCAACCAAACAAACATAAAAGAAGGCTTGTGCTCAGGTGTATTTGGCAGATAGGCATGGGTTAAAATGGGTTTCCTGAAATCCATCTTATCTGTGCACACTCACTTGCCCGCTTCGTACACTTTTTTCCGCAGTTTATGCTTTTGGAAAAGTAGTAAACAAGATGCAGCGCTCAAACCTTGTTGATGAAACTAAGAACGACCGGGCATCAACGCCCACACAGTCAGCAGCCGATAAACATGGAAGTAGTAGTCAGCGTACAGGCGGCGCAGACTACTACTTCTAAACCGAAACTAGCTCGGTATTACTACGGTTTCTAAGCGAAAGTTAATGGCTCATGAAACACGACGCAGCCCACCACCAGCCAACATGGAAGAGTGATGGTGATGACGCTACAGTGCAAGTCAATTTCATCACGCGCACACACTAATTGCCTCCTAGGCGTAACATGGTAGAAGAAGGCCTTAAGGGTCAGTCGCCTTCTTCTTCCACACAGTCTTTCAGCCCCACGGGTCTGGTAAACTTAAATCCAACCCGCACATGAATAGCCTAAATAACATAAACAAAAGGGTCGCAAACTTGACGCAAACCAAAACCACACACGAACCTTCAAAACCCTCAGAACCCCCACCAATAACCGCCGCACTAAAAAACAACGACATAACCGTATCCTCACCAGAGAATGCTGAGGAACTAGCCACCCGAGGCTACGGCACCAAACAGGACAGCACACTAGCAATCGCCTACTACGAAGCACTATACCTACACAGCAGAAACATAATCCAAATCCAACAGACAAAAACCAAAAAACCACTAACCTTCCAACAACTCCTAGAGCACTACAAAGCTACTGACCCAAACGCATGGGCTAAATACCTGATCTACCGCGACCTCCGCAGCAGAGGATACGTAGCCCGCGAAGGCTTCGGCCAAGGCATAGCCTTCCGCATGTACGAACGCGGCCAATACGGGACAGCCACAGCCAAATACCTGATCCTCGGCATACAGGAAGGACAACCCACTACAATAGAAAACCTAGCCCAAACCCTAAAAACAGCGCACAGCCAAAAAAAAGAACTCATACTCGCCGTACTCAACCGCAGAGGCGAAATCGTACACTACACACTCTCACAACTCAAACTCAAAAAGAAACCAACCCCTAAAAAGTGAAAAAACAAAATGCCCCAATATCAGCCCGTACGCGGCATGAACGACCACCTCCCAGATGACACCCAAAAACTACGCTACGTCGAACAAAAAACCCGCGAAATCGCACAACTCTACGGCTACCAAGAGGTCATCACACCCCTAGTCGAATCATACGAACTCCTCGCAGCCAAAGCCGGCGAAGACATTCGACACCGCATGTACACCTTCAACGACATGGCAGGCAGAAAAATCGCACTCCGCGCCGAATTCACACCCTCAATAGCACGACTAGTTGCAACAAAAATGCGCACAATGCCAAAGCCCCTAAAACTATACTGCGTAGGCAGCCTCTACCGCTACGACGAACCACAATTCGGCAGAACCCGCGAATTCTGGCAAGCCAACTACGAACTCGTGGGCACAACCAACCCCGAAGCCGACGCCGAGATCATAACACTAACCAGCCACCTACTAGACACCGTGGGACTACGCCACCACTACATCAAAATCGGACACGTCGGCATACTAAGAGGAATCCTAACCCAAGAAAACATCTCAGAAACACAACAAAACCAAATCATGCAGCTACTTGACAAAAAACAATGGAACCAAGCCCTAACAACAACACAAAACCTCAAAACATCAAAACAATGCCTACAAACCCTCAAAACACTCATAGAAACACGAGGAAGAAACACNACAAAAACCACACAGGAAATCAGCCGAATCGTCAAAAACTACGAAACAGCAGCCAATGCAACCCAAAACCTACAAGAAATCATAGAACTCACAAAACACAGCAACATCACATCAGAAATCCTCATCGAAGCCGGATTCGCCCGCGGCCTAGAATACTACACAGGAATGATCTTCGAACCCTACGTACCAGAACTCGAAAGAACAGGATTAGCCCTAGGCGGCGGCGGACGCTACGACAGACTCATCGAACTCTTCGGCGGCGAACCCACACCATCAGTTGGAGTAGCACCAGGAATAAGCCGCATCACCCTAGCCATAGAAAAACAGCAGACCCCGCTCAAACGCCCAGACACCAAACACGCTATGATAATCCCACTAAAAAACGAAACACTACCACAAGCACACGAAATCGCTTCGACCCTAAGACAAGCTGGAATACCCACCGAAATCGAACTCATGCGACGCAGCACGTCCAAAACTCTATCAGACTCAGACAAACGAGGCATCCACTTCTCCATCATAATAGGTCCAGAGGAAACAGCGGAAGGCAAAATCACACTAAGAAACATGAAAAAAAGACAGCAAAAAAAGATCAAAACCGAAGAACTCATCAAAGAGATTGCGAAGGATGAGTAACAGGATGCGGCTGCACGGACTGCTTCTTTCTGAGCCGCACAAATTTGCGAAGCCCCGCCTCAGCAAACGCAACCCACCCGAAAATGCCTACTACCAAAATTAGGATTTCGATGATCGAAAGCAACCCGATGGTTGTGGGAAAGAATCCTTCAGCAACATTTGGATCGAAAAAGTAAAGGTAATAGTTGAAAAACCAGTGGAGCAATATCGGCGCTTCAAAACCATAAGCGATGTATGCGACAGCGAAGAAGAACCCCTGAACAAAAGTCGATGTGATCTTTCCAATCTCCCACCCAGCTGGAACAAGCACATGAGCCAACCCGAAAACAGCCGACGAAACAACAACCATGACCCATTCTGAAGAGCTTATGCCCCTCCATGTTCCATGTTCACTGACATTGGGCAGTCCCGCCATTCTCTTAGCTCCTTCAGGATAAATGAAAGCATACAGGAAGAGCTTCAAGCGGCTTCCCACGGAAGATGCAACCTGCACATTCTTTGCAGCTGAGAAGACGTACAAAACCATGAGCAAACCGATAGGAACAAGCCTAAACGCCAGTTCCTCAATCAAAGGCGCATAAGCCAAATCCAAAAAAGCCTCATGAGGATCATGCGGCAATTGTATCACTCCAGTCTCTATACCAACCGCGCCCTGAGAATATATGATTGCCAAAACCGCTGTCAAAACCATGCTGGAGAACAAGGGCATAGCAAACAGAAAACTGCTGAAAATACTACGCGGCTTGCCAGACATAGATCCACCCAGAACATTGTGAAACGTCTGTCGCCATTTCCAAGCCCACAGAAAGCAGATTGCATAAATTGTCCAAGTGAACAAGAAGACTCCACCAACATGCAGGCTTGGCGTGATGAATCCCACCACAAAGAGTATCAAGATGGGGAAAGGAAAGGACTGCGTGCTCAAAGCTAAACCCTCTTGCGTGAAGAAAAAGAACCCATAGCCCATGAGATGAACAAACACATAAGACGCTATAATCACAAATGCTGCCAAGCTGTACAAGACGATAGCAGAATTCCTGACAGATGAAGCTGTCTCTGGCATCGTCACCTGCAAGCACTCCATCAAGCACACCTAATCAAAGGCGGCTCTATTAACATTAACTGCGCAGAGAAACACACGCTTCGCGCTACAGCTTTGTCGTTTCAATGCATTGTCATAGATCACCACTTTGCGATTTTTCGCGATTTCATGGAATTCAATTGCAGAAAACAAAAATAGGAGTTCAACACATTGTTTATCTTGGTATGGAGGTGTGAAAGGCAACGAGAATCTTGCCTTTGATCTTGGTATGCATTGTTGCGTTTGGTGCTGCCTCGACCGTCGGCTTTGCACTACAGTCCAGTGCCGTTCAAATGCTTGAGACCACAGTTCCGCAAGGGAACTTCAATGTCTACAGGTTTGTTGAAACTGTGGCAAAGAACCATCGCATTCGCGGCGATCCCATTAATGATCCTAAGCCGAACTAGTTCCAAAGCATCAATCCCATGGTCGAGATTCAGCACAAAAATGCTTCGGGAGGTTGGACGCCATGAGCCGGCTTGAAGATTATGAATGGATGCTTCGATACATCAAGATGTTAGACCCTGTAAACGCAATGATCATCGAAGCACTTGGAAAAAGCGACCCGCGTAATCTCTTGGCGCTTGCAAAAGAAATAGATCTGCCTCCCACAACCCTGGCTTTTCGTGTCAAAAAGTTGATGAAAGAAGGCTTTCTCAGAATCAGAGCTAAGGTTAATTCGCATAAGCTCGGTTTAATGAAGGCTGTTTTAATAGCTGACGCAAACCACGGTCACGTAGAAGCTCTGTCAAAGACCGTTGAAAATATCGGGTACTGGACCTATACGGCGCGGTGTTATGGTAGGTTTAATGGAGTCTATGCTGTTTTCTCCTTTCCATTTGAACAAAAAGCGGCTCTTGAGGAATACTTGGAAAAAGCTAGACACATTGGCGCCATTTCGAACTACGTGCTTCTCTGGACAACAAACATATTTGAGGTGGCGCCTAACTTCGACTGGTTTGACTTCAAGCGGAGGACCTGGAACTTTGGTTGGCACAAATGGCTCGATGAAGTTGTAAACTCCTCTGCAGATCTTCCTGAACGACTCGAAGATCCAGAGTCTTATGAGATTGAGGTGGACTACACTGATCTGCTTATTCTTAAGGAGTTAGAGAAAGATGGGATGCAGGACTTCACTGAACTCTCGAAGGTGGCAAAGATCACCCCTCAGGCAGTTAGGCATCGTTTTCATCAACATGTGCTGAAACGGGAACTCATCGCCGAATATGAAGTTGCGATTTTCCCCTATCCGTTGCAGATATCAGACTTGTACACGTTTGTTTTCAGCTTCGCTAATGAACGAGCTTTGGCAAAGTTTGCTGAATCACTGGTTGACAAACCATTTGTTGTGAGCCGTGCCAAAGTCATTGGAAAGAACTCCCTTGTTGTCCACCATTATATTCCAAAAGTAGAGTTTTCTAATTTTGTTGAATCACTGAACCACCTAGCCATAAGTGGAATAATTGAAGAATTCTTCTATGTATCTCTAGATGTAGCGTCGTTCAAACGCCAAACCGTTTCATACGAGTTTTTCCGCAAGGGAAAGTGGCAGTACAACGCATCTGAAGCCCTGAAGAAGCTAACAAAAATCGTACCTATCCAACTCCAAGCAAGAGCTTCTTCCAAACAGAAGTAAGCCTTGTTTTGTTTTTTGCAATTAGTGATATCTAGTGCAGCGAATTACAAAAAGCTTTTTAAGGATATTCAATGCCTTATAAATTACTGTGAATGGAAGGTTAGGAAAAAAGAAGATTTTTGTGTCTTCTTTTACTCCTTTCTCTCTCTTCAGCTCTGCTAGCCTTCCATTCACAATCCAGAAATTGCAAAGGTCTTGCGACATTATCTCTTAGGCTGAGACGTTTTTGGAAGAATGTTTTACACACCCGTATCTTATTATTTACTTTACTTATTGAAACGTGAATGCGGAGAATTTTGCACCCTAAGTCAAACAGAGAAATCATAATCGAAATTCTGTATGCGGGCGGGCTGGATCTGAACCCATGACAACGTGACGAAATCTCCCGCAAATCCCCTTTTTTTTGTGGATTTACTGCTTCAGACTGGTGTTCGATTTGGAGAATGGATGTATGACTGAGGAAAAGGAAGCTAAGTGTCCTGAATGTGGTTGTGAACGGGCTTGGAAAGATGGCATTCGATACACGCCTTTGAGACAAGTGCAGCGATATCTGTGTCGAGACTGTGGATATCGGTTCTCATGCCAAAAGGCTCTCTCTTGCAAACTCCCATCTTCTTTGTGTTGACGCTCTGGGTTCTGTACTCGCGCATTCTGCTTAGAAAAAAAGAATTTCTATCTTCAATTTCCAGCGGTCTGACCTTTTTGCTTGTCATACCTACGCTTCAAGGTAACTTTCGCTTATGCTTGGATCAATTGTCATTTTGAAAGAGCATAGTGTTCTCAGGGAGTGGCAGATGGTTTTCTAAGATGTGGGCTCTCGACTTCTGGAGGTTTCTTCCTTCTGCTTCTCACGAAAAATGCTGCGGCTATCGCCAAGGCTATCCCTACTATTATTAGAGCGTAGAGAACGGCTGGGTCGACGAAAATTTCAAAGAGAGGTGATGTAACTGGCTCTTGTGCGGGCGGTGTCCAAGATGATGTCCACAGCCTCATTAGCGGATATCTGTCTGTGTTGTTTGCATAAATGACATATGGTGTGTCACCTACTCCGTCACCATTAGCATCTGTGCCCGCGTAGTCGCTCCAATAATTGCCTCCTGATGGAAAGCCATAATCCCATGAGTTCGCGTAGCCAGGTGAGACAAATGCTTGTTGCATGTTGCCATTGAAATTGTTGTGGGAAATGCTGTTTGATGAAGAATTGGACAGCTTGATGCCGTATCCCTTGTTTGCGGTTATGTTGTTCCTGCTTATGATATTCTTTGAAGAATAGGAGAGCAAGATCCCATCTTTGCTATTTTCGGTTATGTTATTGCAGTATATAGTGTTGACTGAAGAAGATATGAAGTAGATGCCATACTCCATGTTTGCTGTTATTTCGTTTCCATTTATGATATCATTGTTGGAAGAAGATGTGAACGTGATGCCGTCTTGGTTGCTTGCTATGTTGTTTTGGCTTATGCTGTTATCGTTAGAAAGGGATTCGAGCAAGATGCCGTGGTTGTTGTTTGTTATGTTGTTTTCGCTCATGGTATTCTCTGAAGAAGACTGAAGCGAGATGCCAGATTCGAGGCTTGCGTTTATGAAATTGCCGCTTATGATATTCTTTGACGAATGAGAGAGCCGGACACCACCTATGTTATTACTCATTTTGTTTCCACTTATGACATTCTCTGAAGAAGATATGAAGTAGATGCCATACTCCATGTTTGCTGTTATATTGTTTCCACTCAGGATGTTCCCTGAAGAGGCTTGTTGAAGCCAGATCCCAGACTTCGAGTTTGCAGCTATGACATTGCCACTTATACAATTATTGCTCGAAGAATTGGCGAGCTCAATGCCATATCCACTGTTCGTTATTTTGTTTCCACTTATGACATTTTCCGAAGAACTGTAGAGATATATGCCAGTAGGGACGCCAATTCCCCTGTTAATTATGTTATTTCCACATATGATATTCCCTGAAGAAAACTTCTGAAGCACGATGCTTATTACAACGCTTGCATTTATCACGTTGGCGTTTATGCAATTATTATTGGAAGAAGAATCGAGGAAGACGCCAATCCCGTTGTATGCCATGTTGTTTCCGCTTATGATACTCCCTGAAGAGGATTGAAGCAAGATGCCAGAGTTGCGGTTTGCAGTAATGACGTTGCCACTGATGATATTGCTTGAAGAAGAGTTGAGCCAGATGCCCTGGTAGAAATTCGTGATTCTGGTGTTGGTGACTGTCACATTTATTCTCGCGGAGACGCTTATTCCCTTGGATCCTTGAGTTCCTGTACCTTGAACGATATGGCCTGCCCCGTCCAAAACAACATTGTTCCGCTGAACCACAATCGAATCGTAAATGTCACCAGTTAAACTATACAAGTCTCCGCTCCGTTGAATTGGTGCATATGCCGGGTCTACGCTTCCGTCAGCCAAAATGTAAACAGTTCCAGAAGCCTCAGCTACAGAAACATTAAAGGCAAAAGCCAACATGCAAACAAGCAGCAAAAAGGGCATGATTCCCAAAACTGCTCGCTTCAAAACCAAGGTTCTCCCCTTCCTGATAAACCCTTTTGCCTTAAATTGGATTAAAGCTTACGGAAGAATCTGCTATCATCTTCAGTGTGCATGATTACAACGGAAACACAGTCCTAAGGAAACGAAAATGACCCCTACAAGAAAATTGTTAAGGTATGGGGTTCGCTGTATGCGGGCGGGGTGGGATTTGAACCCACGACCACAAGCTCTCTTCCACTTTAGGAGGCTTGCGCCCTATCCGGGCTAGGCTTCGGTAGAGGTTCCAATGAACTTTCTATACCCGCCCGAGTCCGCCCGCAATTTGATAATGCCATGCGTTTTTATAACAATAGCGCCCAATGCGACGCAAGATTGAGCCACACTCGTTCTCATAGTTTCCGCAGGGAATCTCAATCCAAATTCAATGCGCAGCTTCGTCTCACAGGTTGTCAGCGAAGTTTCCGAAGTTGCCTTGGAGTGAACACGCCTTTCTCGCACACTACGGCGGTCACGTATTTAATCGGGGTTATATCAAACGCTGGATTCAAAGCTTTTGTCCCAAGCGGCGCAATAATTCTGGAACCTATTCTCGTCACCTCTTCAGGATCTCTTTCCTCAATAATCACATCTCTGGCGGTGTGATACAAATCGAATGAGCTTAAAGGAGCAGTTGGATAAAATGGCACTTCGTGCTCATGAGCGAGCACTGCTATGGAGTACGTGCCTATCTTGTTGACTATGGCATCTTTGACGATGCGGTCGGCGCCAACGAAAACCTTGCTCACCATATGCTTGGACATAATGTAGCCAACCATGTTGTCGGTTATCAAAGTGAACGGAACGCCCATGCTTTTTAGCTCGTAGGCTGTAAGCCGTGCACCTTGAAGTTTCGGCCGAGTTTCTGTTGCTATCACGCTTATCTTCTTGCCCTCCTCCCAAGCCGCACGTATAACGCCTAATGCTGTGCCATATCCAACGGTTGCCAGCGCCCCAGCGTTGCAGTGCGTCATGATAGTGTCGCCATCTGCTATCAGTCTGGAGCCGTGTTCGCCCATTTTTCGGTTGGTTTCTACATCTTCATCGGCTATTTCTTGGGCTTCGTTCAGAACAAGAGTTTTCAGCGAAGTCAGGGATATATCTGATTTTTCACTGATCTTGTTCAGCACTCGGTCAACTGCCCAGAACAAGTTGACACCTGTAGGTCTAGTGTTTTTGAGTAGCTGGGCTGAATCCTGCAGCTGCTCAAGTAACTCTTCCTTGGTTGACGCTTTTGAATGAAATGCGGTAAGAGCCAGACCATAGGCGGCTGCCGCTCCTATCAGAGGTGCGCCTCGAATTTTCATCGTCTGGATGGCTGATGCAACATCTCGACAGCTACTTAGCTTTATGTGCACTAATCTAAGAGGCAGCTTTGTCTGATCAATTGTCATTACTGCGCCGTTTTTCCATTCTATTGTTCTCATTGACGAAGCCTCCGCACGATTCCTTAAGTCCTCTTCTGTGCTTATGAGATGTGTCGACTTACCAGACTAAAAAGTGTGTTGTCTGCTATGAAAAGACGCGATTTGATTCAACTCGTTGAGAAGAGAGGGCAACGTTACTCGGAGGTTTTAGGCATAAATGTAAACAGCGGGGAGGATAGAGAAGCCTTTAAGTGGTTCTTGGCATCGGTTCTGTTTGGCGCACCCATTACTGAGTCTGCCGTCCTCAAAACCTACAGGTGTTTTGAGAAGCGCCGAATTCTGACGCCTAAGAAGATAGTTGAAACTGGCTGGAATGGTTTAGTAGACATATTAGATGAAGGAGGCTATACGCGCTATGACCACAAGACCACAGATAAACTTTTGATGGTTATGGCGAATCTGGAGTCTCGATATGGTGGAAGCATAACCAGACTTCACAATGAAGCATCCGACCCAAGAGACTTGGAGAATAGATTGAAGCGGCTGGGAAAAGGCATAGGCGACGTGACAGTGAGTATCTTTCTCCGCGAATTACGAGGGATCTGG
>JGI24422J19971_10001390_pt1 | contig 14679 bp, 12 predicted proteins | sample DeeMarSWOR152_54_FD_19971 | JGI IMG/M metagenome (IMG submission 19971) | reverse complement strand
ACCCCGTGATTCATCCCCAAGTACAGGTGGAGGGCTTCTCGCCGACAAGGTTAAATCAATTCTGCTTTTATTCCCTCCTTGTAATAGGTGACTTCACCTTGAAAGATAAAGTGCTCAAAACGTTTGGAAAGACCCATTACGTATCAGAACTGGGTCCCTCAATGAAAGATCAATCAGTCACACTTACCGGATGGGTTCACCGTAAACGTGAACATGGCGGTGTCATTTTCATTATTGTGCGTGATTCCACAGGTATTGTTCAGGTGGCAGGGCATCGTGGGCAAATGCCTGATGTGGTCTTTGATGCTATGCAGCAAGTGACTGTTGAATCGTCCATTGTTGTTACGGGAACTATTACAATTGATAAGCGAGCTCCAACGGGTATTGAGTTGAAGGTCACCGATTTTCAAATCATCAATCTCGCGGATTCAGAGTGGCCTTTGGAAAAGGATGCGGGTGAAGCGTTTCTGTATGATAAGCGCCACCTCTATCTTCGCAGTCCTAGTCAAACGTCGATAATGCAAATCAAAGCAGGGATTAGTCGCGCGGCTCATCAATTCTTTGATGGAGAGGGGTTCACAGAGATTTTTCCTCCGGTCATGGTAGGGGCTAGTGTAGAGGGTGGAGCTACGCTTTTTCCTTTCAAGTACTTTGGAAGTACGGCTTATTTGAGTCAGAGTGCGCAGTTGTATGAAGAGGCGGCTATTTGTGGCCTAGAAAAGGTGTATTTGTTATCGCCGAGTTTTCGTGCTGAAAAACATAGGACTCGTCGGCATCTCACGGAATATTGGCATTTAGAATCTGAGATTCTCTTTGGCACTCATGATGATATTATGGGTGTGGAAGAACGCTTAGTTCACGCGATGGTCTCCTATGTAGAAAAACACTACCAAAGCCAATTGAAAATTCTCGATGTAAAGGTGCGAGTGCCCAAACTACCCTTCAAACGGATAACTTACGATGAGGCTGTGGAAATTGCTGGTCAGCAAGGGTTCACAGTTCGGTGGGGTGAAGATTTGGGGACCGAAGCTGAACGTGCAGTATCGAAACAATTCAAAGATCCCTTTTTCATCATGGGATATCCGACTGCAGCCCGGTCATTTTATCATATGCCTGACCCTGCACGTCCTGAGGTTACCTTAAGCAGCGACCTCGTTGCGCCAGAAGGATATGGTGAATTGACAAGCGGAGGTCAGCGTATCCACGATTTAGACCTTCTGTTAGAACGGATTAAGAATGAAAAACTGGATCCGTCTGCTTACGATTGGTATCTCGAGTTGCGGAAATTTGGATTACCCCCGCATTCAGGGTTCGGGATGGGGCTAGAACGGTTTTTAGTTTGGCTTTTGCGCCTTAAACACATTCGCGAGGCTTGCCTGTTCCCCAGGACACCCAGCCGGATACAACCTTAGATTGTCGTAAAGTAAAGTTTTTTCACTATCATTCTGAGGTCGGGGCAAGCTTAAAGATGAGTGTCCGTTCTAGTAACCAGCTCGGATATCTAGGTGCCTTGTATGGTAGTACATGCAGTGTGGATAATCGATACTAGTGGAATCCCACTTTACCATAAGGCATATTCTCCCCTCGAGTTTGATCCAACGCTATTTAGTAGTTTTTTCTCTTCTCTAGTGCATTTCCAAAGCGAAATGATGGGACGCCAATTACAGGATATCACCTTCGAAGATCTCTCCTTTAGTTACATTGTGGATGCTGGCCTCGTATTTCTAGCAAGTGTGAAAAAAGATGCTTCTACTGGGAAGCTGCTAGAGTCCCTCCGAGACGTTTTCTTCAAGTTCTTCAAAGACGATTTAATTCTCCTTAGTACAATGCTGCGAACGAGTCCAAGGGCTCGCGAACTGCTCCAAAACTTTGAGCTGGAAGTCGACACACTCGTCGGGTATACTCCTCAAAAGGAGCCTGTTCCTGTTCGGGTTACGGCCATTCCACGGCTTTTACATAAAGACTCACCAATTCGGCAAGATCTGTTGCGACGCTTTGGTATGAAGGCGATTTTGATAGTGATGTTAGCGGATGGAACTTATCGTATAAATGACATTTCAACGGCTTTGGATATTCCAGCAAAAGAAGTTGAAGAAATTGTAGGGCATGCACAACGACGTGGCTACTTGAAAGTCGTTTCTGCCTATCAATCTGAAGAACTTGCACAACCTGAACCCGGGGAACAACTTCCTGAACCCTAGTCTAATCGCTCTTCTCTATGCTCCGACGAGGGTCTTCAGCCTTAAATTTCGAGAGACAGGTTTTTTCAAAACATTGGGAGCACGTTAAATCGCTTTGTTCCCAACGATTACGGAAAATGTCGAGATACAATCCGCGCACCCATTGGGATGTTGAATATTCCACCATATCATCAAGACCACCTAATCCTCTATCCGTAAGTGGTGCGGTTCCCCGCCAAACACCACTATCATCAACTAAGATCCCATTGAAGTGGAGATGAGAGCAAAGACGAAACTCGACGCCTTCATTTTCCAAGGTTCGTAGGGCATCTGCCTGTTTCCATCGTTCGACTCCCTGAATAAGGGCGGGCGGAGTAGTGATAATGCGGATTTTCACACCAGCTTCATGTAATTCCTTCAGCAACGTGAGGAGATTCACAACTGGTTTCTGCTCTTCTGGATCAACTAAATCGATGCCATGGAGCTGGTGAGTTAAAATCAGAACTCGATATTGTGCTGATTGCAGCATGCGCAGAAGCTGTTGAACAACCTGTGGTCCACGAAGTAACTGTACTTCGCCCCTCCCTTCTTGGTCCGCTAGAGATTCTGCTTCTGCCTCGGGAGTAAGATGCGAACGCTTCAATTGGGTTGCATTATTGGCGTATTCTAAACTTCGTTGCATGAGTACTCCTCGTAACGAAGAAGTATTCGCTCGATCGGCTAATTCCCGTAATTCTTGAGAAAGTTGGGTAAGAAGCTCAACAGCTTCGTCGATTTTTCCCTCTTCCTCAAGGCGCTTTGCTTCACTTGTGCGAATTCCAATTTCACGAAGTTCTTTGTCCAACGCCAAAACGGGTGCCTCCCAGCGTCAAGCCTAAGATTCGCTAGGCGCCCTTACATTTAACGCTTTTCTTAGATGGTCTGAAGAAGTTGCCGATGAACTTTAAGCCCACTCTGTCGATAAACCCATGAATGAAACGCGCATTGAAATTCAAGTCAAAGGGGGTTGCTTCCAATCTCTAAGGTTCTTCGAAAAAGCTCTCCATATTTTGAGGTCACTGAAGCAGATGACAATACCATTAAACGCCTAGGNCAAGTCGCAGAACATCTTGCGCCTACTGAGAATACGAAGCCGACGCGGTTCAAATTTCAAATTGAAAAAGCCGTTTTACAGCCTCTGGACGATTTGAATAAACTTTTTGCTCAGGTTAATTACACTCTGTCGCCAAACCTACAGAAAACCATACTCAAGAAACAAGCAATCAGTAGATACGCTGAGCTCAGGCTCCGGAAGAGCGATCTGGTCCTAAAACCCACTGGATTTCTAGACCTTACTGGAATCAAATCCTTACTTACATATAACTCGAAAGAAAAAATCTTCCACGCACGAATAATGGACTATTATACCATTCATCGGTTTTTAGAAAATAAAGGCTATCCGGTAATCGTCCACTTCGTCTTGGATTTCCAATTACCAGAAGAGGTTAGGAGTCAACTTGAATTAGATATGGTGCTGCGAGAATACCAAGAAGAGGCACTTCGACGCTGGGAGGGGGCACGCGGTCGTGGCGTAGTTGTTCTCCCAACAGGTGGAGGGAAGACAATACTTGCTTTGGAAGCCATTCGGAAATTTGCTGTAAAGACGCTTATTGTTGTTCCTACGCTAGATCTTCTCAGTCAATGGAAAGAAGCTCTCGAAGTCCTGCTTCACGTTCCTGAAGTTGGTATCCTTGGTGGAGGCAAAAAGACAGTTCACCATATTACGGTTGCGACTTATGACTCTGCATCGCTGTTGGCACATCAACTAGTCAATAAGTTTGGATTACTCGTGTTTGACGAAGTACATCATCTCCCCAGCCCTACTTACCGTTTAGCTGCTGAATTCTCATTAGCTCCTCACCGTCTAGGACTTACAGCAACCCCCAAACGATATGATGAACTCCATCACGACCTCGATCTGCTCGTAGGTCCAACAGTATATCGCATAGCACCTCGTCTTCTAGAAAAAAATGGTTATCTTGCACCCTATCAAATTCAGCGGATTCAAGTATCTCTCAAACCAGAGGAACAGNCTCGTTACGAATCCCATATTCGCATTTTTCGGAATTATACGCGTCGATTGGACGATATTGAACCTGGCTGGCAGTTTGATACCATTGTGAAACGGACTGTCTTTGATCCCGATGCACGAGAAGCGCTTTCTAATCTTGAAAAGGCTCGACGTGTGGCCCTCGAAGCCTCAGGGAAAATTGAACATATAGAAAAGCTTCTTCAACAGTATCGCGATGAAAAGGTTATCATATTTTCGCGATACACTCGAGTTGTGGAGAAAGTATCTAACCTTTTTGGTCTGCCTCTTATTACTCATAAAACCAAAGTCTCGGAACGCGAACGCATATTATCGCAGTTCAAGACAGGAGGCTTATCAAAAGTTGTGACGGGACAGGTGCTTGATGAAGGCGTGGATGTGCCTGATGCATCTATAGGAATTATTGTTTCGGGGACAGGTAGCAAACGCGAGTTCATTCAGCGTCTTGGTCGGCTTCTCCGACCACAAAAAGAGCAGGCTATCTTGTATGAACTCGTAACTGAATCAACGTTGGAAGATGGTCTTTCACGTCGTAGGCAGTTTGATGAAGAAGACGGTGGAAGCTAGTTGATTCTTGGTGTTCGTCGAGTTAATAGCCTTTACTGGCACCGCCCATGATGAAGACAAGGCCAACAAGGATTAGGAAACCAGCACCAAGAGAGAGTAGCGCGGGAATCAGGAGTGTTGAATCGATCAAGTAGAACCATCCAACAAATCCTACTGATACAGCAATACAGATTCCACCAATTGCTAATTCAGCATAATGGGCTTGGTCGCCAAGAGTCCCTGCAAGGAATAATCCGGCAATGAAGAAGAGACCTGGAATTACAGCTAACTGCCAAGTTACGGGAGTCAGAAAGAAAATGACAAAGACTTCTAACCAAGCAGCTGCGCCAATCATGATACCGCCAAATAGGGCTGGACCTGCCATAAGCATCACCGTTTATATTAAGTGAACTAGACACACAAATCTGACTATTTATCTTTTCAGGTATAAAGTGTAATAGTATGTAGATATCAAGGAGTTCGGGCTGTGTCGAAAACTACGTCCTCTGACCGTTCATCAAAGGTTGCGAAAAAAGCTAAACCTGCACCTCTTCCAGAGGAAGGGCGTCCTGCTAAGTCTTGGTCACGTGTAGCTGTCGATGCTAATTTCTTCATTTTAGCCTTTGCTCAAGATATTCAGTCACTAAATCGGTTTAAAGAGATTGCTGACCGAGTGGCTTTCAAACTTTATACATCTAGTCAGATTTTACAGGAATTACGGGGAAGGCTACGCCGACAAGTACGAAAAGTTGTCCAAGTTATTGATGTTACTCAAGACGAATTGGATGCTTACATCGACAAAGCCCGGGATATTGTCGATCGGATTCCACAAGCTCCGGACCTTTCCCTACTCATTGTGCTGAACAAATTAAATGAAAAAAGGCTAATCAGTTCCGATTTTCAGCTATTACAATCACTCCGAAATCTTGAACCAGAAATTGAAGGATTGATGGGCAGCGCCTTTCTGTTACACCTTCTCGAGAGAAGTCACGAAAACGCTGAGGATACTGCCTTCCTTGAGACTCTCCGAGAACGAGTGTTACACACAGAAATCAAGTACAGCATTACTCGGCGGAGTGTTTATGATCCTACTACTCGAATCAAGCTAATTGAAAACCAAGCCTTCCAAGTCGTCCGTTCTTTACGAGGACCACGCATTGCTGAAGAAGATCTTATTGGCATGACTGATCAAGAAGCGCTTGGGCTGCTTACGTTCCTCCAGGAGCTCCGTCGGAATTATGCCAGTTATGTGAATAAAATACAGGAACAAAACTATCGAGAAGCGCTCGAGGATATTGGCGTTGACCGTGAAGAACTCTACAATCACCTGGTCCTCCTCTCGTGGGAACTGTCAGCAACTGCACACCGTAGACTTCTCAGGCAGATCACGCCTGATATGGTGCTCTTAAACTATCTAACTGCGCTCTGTTACCTGTATCTTGGCGAACAAGACGATTTGGAGAAAGCCAAAGAGGCTATTGAGGAATGCAATCGAATCCTCCTGAGTGTTCGACCTGATGCGACCACCTATCGGCGTTTAATGGTAATGACTCACATGCTCCGCATTACCATCAATCTACTCTTAGAGGATTTTGAATCAGCAACTATGTACTTCACCATATTCGCCAGGAAAACACAGGAATGGGGCTTTGTAAATGAACAGGCGACCGCTCAGGCCCTCTATCTAGCCCTCCTCGTCATCCGTGGAGAAATTACCTCGAAGGAATTCCCGTCTATAACGGATCCGGAAGAGGTGATTCGGTTTCTAATTGACCTTTCTTCTATCTATTTTGCACTCAGGAGATTTTCTGAAGCCTGGAATCTTCTCTATCAAGTCCTGTTAATTATTCAGTATTTTGAATTGTTCGAGATTCTTGAGCCGATGGTCCAGCGATTAATCCTTGTTTATTATGCAGAGGGTCGACGAAGGACAGACGAATTTGATGTTATTTCAAAGAATTTACGCTCTTGGCTTCAAGAGTATAATCAACCAACAACTCTTGTGGACGATTTGGATGCTGAACTTGCAGAAACAGTAATGCCAACATCTGATTATTTCACAGAACAAAGCCTGCCATCTGATAAGCTCCATCCTGATTTACAAGAATGGCTGACAGTCATCGACCGAGTGGACACAGTACTCCTTCAAGGTAGCATTCTCATATGTCGAAGCCGAAAACTCATGTGGAACATCGCTCTCCTTATTCAAGGTGTACTTCAAGAAGAAAGAGCAAAAGGTGGGGAACAAGTGCGGCTTGGTGAAGGAAAATTCAAAGTCGATGATCCCCCACCCAGCCTTAAGGACCGATATCACATTCTAGCCCTGATTCATTCCGATCCCACCGGAAGTAGCCGCATTTACGTTCGTGGAGGAGAAGGACTTCGACTTCTCCAATTGGGTACCCTCTTAGATGAACGCATCTCATAACAATAAAAGTAATGGGGATTGCAGCAATGGTGTTGCGACTGCAATATCTCAAATATCAAATCAGAGGAAACCATCTGCTTCCCTTTTTTCTTGCGCACCCAATGGATCAAGCACTGCCTCAACGGTTGATAGATCATTTCGAAGCCCATATCGGAAAAAACCGCGGTTCCATTGATTTTGATACATCTCTTACGTGGGCTCCTGACAGTCGAGTGGTTCGCGCGTTGATAGCGACATTACTGAGTCGGTTTTACGCATTTTCACCCAACCAACTTGAGGATCTTCTTGATGCAACGGAACTCGCTGGATTACGTGGTCAAGGGATTTCGTCTCTTGAGGATTTTCGGCTATGGTTTTGGCAATTTGTGCAAAGTGAGTCCGGAGGCTTTTTTCTACGTGACCAACGAAATGAGTTTTTCCAAAAGGTTGCCCACACTCTCCAACTCCCGCCCCAAAGTATTGAACCGTTACTCACTGCTCATCGAGAAGATGTTATGCAACTTCACCGAAAAAATCACAGTCCCTCAGCAAAAGATGTAATCGGTGCTTATAACTACGAAGTGTTAGAAACTCTCCTTTTCAACAGTGACACTGTTGTCATTTCCATTACAGGGAGTAGCTTGGGAGCTACCGCGCGCTCTCTTCTAAAATATACGAAACGCTTTGGAGTGTTAGTAGATTTAGAATCATCCGATGAAACTCTTCGTGCCACCATTGCTGGACCACGAGTCTTTTTCGGTCGGGCCTCCTCCTTCGGATGGAATATTGCCCAAGTAATAACTAGTCTACTTGAGGAAGCACCGGGTCTTGGTATTTCGGTGGACAAGGTTTCAATTGATGTTATCCTACGAGATCGGCACTATATGGTTCAGTTGGACGCTGATTCTATCCCATTAATTATTCCACGAAAGCAAGTTCGTGAAGACGAAGCTTTTCTTGATTCCAAGGTAGAGAAACAATTCTTTTGGAGTTGGCATAACAACAAATTTCGGGGCTGGGACATCATCCGTGAACCGGAGGCAATCATCTTAGGATCCCAGTTAATCATCCCCGATTTTGCCCTCGTNAAAGGGGACCATAGCGTTCTTCTTGAAATCATTGGGTACTGGCGAGAAGAATATACCCAAAAGAAACTCGCACAACTTGAAATGCTCAAGCAACAAGGTTTGAAACACATGATCCTCCTTGTTGATACCAAACACCGTCGCTATTTTTCCAAATCCACCTATCCTGTGGTTTTCTACCGGTCACGAGGAAAACGTTACGAAATTCCTTATGGAAAAATCTTGAAAGTTCTCCCCGAATAATTCGTCAAGCCGTTTAACGGATGGTTTAAATAGATGAACCTGGAAGTTGTTGCTCCAGAGTGTACGGATGGGCTGATGCCTTGGAATTTCAACAATCATGAACAATCACTGCTCATTCTTCATCCCCCCTATTTTGTGCCATCAGTCCCTCGAGCCAATTATTCTCTTCTTAGGACGTGAGTTGTGTGAAGTACAGGTTATCTGAAAAAGCTCGACAAATTCTTAACCATCTCAGTACAATGAAGAGACCCCTATCTGCTTCATCCATCGCAAAATCACTAGGGTTAAAAGATGAAACAGTTCGTAGCCTTTTGCGAAGTCTTCGCCAAAGGAAACTCATCGAGGATAAAGAAACAACTCGTATCGAATTCTACCAATTAACGCCCGAAGGGCAACACTTCGCCACAAAGGGGCTTCCAGAAATACGGTTAGTAAAGTTACTTGCCAAACAAGGCGATGAGGGTTCTGTTGAATCCATTGCAAAGGAGAAGGTGCTTAAACCATCAGAACAAACATTAGCCCTGGGGTGGGCTCGTCAAAATAAGTGGATTTCAGTTTCAGAACGCGATGGTCACACTTGGATGAAACTGATGTCAAATGCTACAGAAGCTATCAAACAGCATCCACTCCAACTTGCCCTGGAATCGGCTGAGGAGTCAGGTTTACTTCAGCTAGATGATGTAAAATTCGAAAAGAAGGACCTTAGAAGGATTCAAAACACTTTACGTAAACGAAAGTTAGCTGAACTCGTTTCCCGCCAAACAATTACAGTATCCATCACATCAAAGGGACATCAAGCACTTAAAGCAGCACTAACTGATGAAGAACTAATCCGCGATTTATCTCCTGATTTACTGAAATCAGAATCCTGGAAAGACCAAGACTTCATGCCCTATAACCTCCGTGCCCCAACCTCACCCTTATATCCTGGGAAAAAACATCCCTTTGTAGAATTCATCGATCGATTGAAACGCGTTCTTATTGGACTTGGTTTTCAAGAGGCAAAAGGACCTCTTGTTGAGATAGAGTTCTGGAATAATGATGCACTCTTTATGCCACAAGACCATGTGGCCCGTGAGGTCCATGATGCCTATCAAATCAAAACACCAAAAGGACCTGGTCGAATAATTGATGAGTCCGCTCTAAAACGCGTTGCCAAAACGCATGAAAATGGTTGGACAACTGGCTCTACTGGTTGGCGTTATCCCTATAGCTTCGACATCGCCCGCCGGCTCGTTATGCGAAGTCAAACCACATCGGTTTCGATGCGTTTCCTGTCTAAACACAAGAAACCTCCAATAACCATGTTTAGTATTGATCGGAATTTCCGCCCCGAGAAATTTGACGCAACCCACTCTGCAGAGTTCATTCAAATTGAAGGGATTATTGGTAGTAAAGATCTAACTCTGCGCGATTTGATGGGTTATATCAAAGCAATTGCAAAAGGAGTAGGCGTTGAAAAATTAAAATTCAAACCCGGGTTCTTCCCTTTCACCGAACCATCTGTTGAAAGCTTCATATTTATTCCAGAGCTTGGATGGAGAGAATTTGGTGGTAGTGGAATTTTCCGACCAGAAGTCACCCTCCCCTTCGGTATTGACTTTCCAGTTCTAGCTTGGGGACTTGGTGCCGATCGTTTAGCCATGGCCGCTTTGGGAATTGGTGATATTCGTGAGCTAGCAACCCGAAACCTCGGACAGCTTCGCAAAGCCTCAATGAGATTCTAAGGAAGTGGATGTTATGAACGTAGATGTTAGACTATCGGATCTCCTTACACTTGTTGGCCGTGACTTGTCTGAAGAAGAATTGGTAGAAAGCCTCTTCTTACTCAAGTGTGAAATTGATAGTATATCCAATGGCATCGTGACAATTGAAGTAAATCCTGATCGCGTGGATTTGCTCTCTGTAGAAGGCATTGCAAGGGCACTTCGTGGGTTCCTAGAAATTGAAACTGGAGCACCAAACTATTCAATTCGAAAATCTGATTGGCAGGCCATTGTGGACCCATCGGTCAAAGAAGTCCGACCGTTTCTAGCCTGTGGAATCGTCAAAGGTCTCCAATTAGATGACGACCTTATTGCAGAATTCATGCAACTGCAAGAACGCCTTACGGGAACCTTTGGTCGAAATCGAAAAAGAACAAGCATCGGACTGTATGTCCTGGATCTCATTACTCCCCCTGTTCATTATCGAACTGAGTCCCCGGATGATATCAAGTTTGTACCTCTTGAATATTATACTCCACTAACTGCCAGGCAAATACTTAGCCAACATCCCAAGGGGCAAGAGTTTGGCAAAATCATCAAAGACTTTCCCAAATATCCAATTCTTGTTGATGCAGAGAACAAAGTCCTGAGCTTACCTCCTGTAATAAATAGCAATGATCTGGGACGACTTGTAGAGGATACAAAAGATGTCTTCGTTGAAGTAACAGGAACGCATAAGCTGACGACGCTTCAAACTTTGAATATAATGATAACGGCCCTAGCGGAGAGGGGCGGGATAATTGAAGATGTCGAAGTTGTGTATACCAAAGGGAGTGAACGACTCCCTGATCTTACATTCCAACAGCGTGACGTATCTCTGAATTATATTAACAAAATCGTCGGTTATGACTTTGACGATTCTGCAGTAATGAAAGCCCTTGGTCGAATGCGAATGGATTCCTCCGTTCGTGGCGATACGGTTCAAGTAAAAATACCTGCATATCGGATGGATATTCTTCATGATGTTGACATCGTTGAAGATGTAGCGATAGGCTATGGATATGATCGCTTCGAATCAACAACTCCTCAGTTAATGACGCTTGGCAGGGAGTTACCTCTCACAACCCTGTTGCGTACAATTCGTGACCTGATGGTAGGACTCGCTTACCAAGAAATTCACAATTATGTCTTAACTAATACCCGTGTTCTTTTCGAAAAGATGAATCGTCCCATGAAAGAGGTTGTAGAGATTGCCAATCCAAAGTCAATGGAGTATCACCTGGCGCGGAACGCCTTGCTCCCTGGATTACTAGCATTTTTGGGAGATAACACTGCCCAAGAATTACCACATAACATCTTCGAAGTCGGTGATGTAGTCACCTTAGACGCTAATGCAGAAACCTGCACGCGCTCAACTCCCCATCTTGCTGCTGCTTCAGTAAATTCACGCGTTGATATCACTGTATTGAAGGCTAAACTTATGACATTATTAGGGAATTTAGGGCTGTCTGCTACAGTTCGCAAAACCTCCAACGTATCCTTCATCAAGGGACGGGTCGCAAACCTCTTCATTGAGGGGACCCATGTGGGCATAATGGGTGAAATTCATCCGGCAGTACTGAAGAATTACGGCATTGAAGCACCCTGTGTTGCCTTTGAGCTGGAAATCCTTGCGGATTGGATTATCCATTAATACTCCTGCTATGCTTGCCATTAAGGTTATATTGCTTGATATCTACTGTAATCGAGGGCTTCACAGGTCCTTAGCAGATTGCCTAAGACTTGCTGCTCACACATGATAACACCTACGTGGTGAAAACATTGGGTAAACACACAAACCTTCTATCTCGGCTTCTCCAGCTCACTGCGTTAATTTTCTTCATCTTTGCAATATACCGGCTCTACCGGTACTTCACCAACTGGTTAAACCCACCTCAATACATGATTTATGCGATTTTCGCTGCTGCAATTGTTGGTGTTAGTATACTCATCTTTGATGATGTCTTCAAACCAGGTGCTGATTTTGTAGGCTGGGCATTTCTCTTCGGTGTTGGTGTCTTTTCACTGCTGACTGGAGTCATTTTCACCTTCAATCCAGCTTTCATAACCAATAATCCATTTACGGGGATTTGGCTACGCGCGTTCTTTTTCCTTATCATGGGAATAATCGTTATTATTGAATCGTTTCTCGTCCGACGTGAAGTCGTTAAAACTGATCATGGGCTGGTTGCTGATACCGTGGGACCCGTAATCCTCAAATTCGCAGCAACCTTTGGCCTTGCTTGGGGCAGTTATCAAATGGCCTGGGTTCTCGTACCATATCTACGCCTTGTACCTCTCACTAGCATGATGCCCCTTTTCCTCTCTGGACTGGGATTTATCTTTGTTAGCGTGGTACTCTTAGGTTATGTAGAATCCCAAAACCGACAACCCCATTTCCGCTATCGCCGGTTCCCCTTACTGATGAGCTTCCTTCTCCTTCTAATGATATTTCCCGTTACAACCTTCTACATAGTAGTGTTCGTAGAATTTACCAATTACGAGCTCTTATTCAACGCTATCATGGGTTTGGTGGTTAATCTCACCATTCTAAGCACATCATTGTACATTGTGTATCATCCGACCAAAGCGCGCTAGCTTTGGTCTCTACCATTTTTTAAAGACCCAAAAGGGTACAAGCCTGCTGATAGACGGTAGTCCGTACTTCTGGGGTCAATGTTAGAATGGTAACATCATTTCGGTTCTTTATCTGATTCACAAAATGTGTTTTCAGTTTCAATCCTATTGTCCCTAACACGGGCTTAGGTGAATCGAATGCCATAATGACCACGCGCTGAAATTCGGGAACTGCTAATTCCATTTTCCCAATTTCATCAATTACTATGAGCTCTGTTGAAGTTGTTGCATAATCTATTGCGGTGACTCCGACTTCTCGGATGGCATTGAGATCGACTCCATAGCGACCAACTTTCACAGGACTGGAAATATCAACAGCTGCCATAACCTGTTCCGCCCCAGTAGCTATGTCACAGATCAGAAACCCTCCTCGCCTTCCTGAATCTAACCGGAACTCAGGTGTGCTAATTCCTCCCACTTTCAAACCTTCCTGTTTTGCCCTGTCAACAACGCGGTTTACTAATGTACTTTTTCCGCAGCCTGGAAAGCCTGTAATGAGGAGGTTAACCTTAAGCAAGATTAGGCTTCACCCTGATAAACACCTTCATAGGGTTGAGTTTCCTGCATTAATTGGAAAAAGACAAGGTGGAGAAGTCGGGCATTTGGTTTGACAAAAAAGCCATTTGGATTATACACAGTTAGTAATCCACGAGAACGTCCTTCATATCCTGCGTCCCAAACGGCTGATTCAATTGAAACACCGGAACGGAGAAGCGATGACCTCGGACGCCCAATAGCGATTATGTTGGCTGGAATTCGAACGATTTCGTTATAGGTCACAAGGTAGGTTCCAGGTTGAAGATTGTACCATCCTTGCTTTAGTTGGACTTCTTCATAATTGGGAATATGACGCTCTTTGTTAGAGAAATCAATAGTTCCAGCTTCCTTGTAGGTATAGAGTTTTTGAAGTGTCAGTTCCACGCCATTAGGAGAGACTTGGATATTTTGGTCAACCATTTTTGTAATTAGCTTGTGCTTAGAAATCAGCTCAAGAATGGTCTTACGATCTAATACTACCAAATTTGAAGCCCACCTAGTACATGGATGAAGTGTTGAACCCTTTAAGGTGTCTGGTGTAACTCAGGGACTGAGGTTGTTGAAAGGTCTCGGACGGAAAGCCTTTTCCTGAGGTCTTGATAAGATGTGGTTTTATGGGGGAACCTGATAGGTCACCGAAAATTACTCAGAAGCAATCAATTATTTGCTGTCCAGTTTGTGGACAAGACTTGGTTGAACTTCCCTTAGAGCAAATTGAAAAATGTCCGAACTGTGCATTCAACCTAGCTCTTGTTCAATCACCTCACGAATCTCCAACCAAACCTCCTATCCAGGTAGTTGTTCCTCGTTTTGCTTATCTGCTATTAGTAATTCAAGCAATTGTTGCAGCAATCATTGGGCTGTTGTTTCTTTTCTTTGCTAGTCCCTACTACTTTGGAATGCACTTAATATTTGCATTAATTCAGTTCCCTTCAGTTCTCATCATTGCACTTTTTCTAATTGTGCTTCGTTTCCCAAATATTGCCTTCATTGCAAGAATTGGTCTGATTATTTTCAGTATTGTCACTCTTCCTCTAGGTCTTTTTGCCTTCACTGCAGCTTTTTCCATCTCAGCTCCTCGACAACAACCCATAAAACAGCACAACAGTGGAGGGACCAATGGTGGCTGAACGAAGGTATCCCACTCGATTTTGTCCCTACTGTGCAACCGAAATAACGACGCCTACTAAATATTGTGTAACCTGCGGTG
>JGI24422J19971_10001389_pt1 | contig 14679 bp, 14 predicted proteins | sample DeeMarSWOR152_54_FD_19971 | JGI IMG/M metagenome (IMG submission 19971) | reverse complement strand
GCCATAGTTCAAAATAAAACCTCGATCATCCCGGATAGACAGGCTTCCTTGTTCGTGATCCACCTGAACCACAACGCCATCGATGCAGCTCAGAACACTCTGTCGTCCTTCATAACCTGCCAGATCAACTCCATAATTGTGATAGAAGCACTGGCCTTGCGGGTCTCCGTCCCGATGGCCCAGGTGAACGGGCTCGTTGTAGGCCTGCACGCCGTGAGAAAACAGGCAGTAACGGGGTAAGGGGAAACAAAAGAGATTCGTGTCCACGATAGGTTCTGAGGCATCCCAGAGAGAGAACTGTACCCGCTTGGGGATATTCAGCCATGCTGAGGTCGTGTCAGCCTGGATCCGGAGCCCTTGCACTTCCGTGGGAAAACAATAGGGAGCGCAGGTCAACTCAAGCGGCTTCCCATCAATCTCAATTTTCACATCCGCCNGGCGCGTGAGATGGATGACGGGATCTTCATATTCCTTGACGGACACCAGATGGATACGTTTTTCCTTATCGTCTCTGAGTCGAAAGGTATAACTCTCTCCCGGATTAAGATAGACAAAGCGCTGCGTCGAGTATTTGATTCTTGCCGCCTGTTCAGGCGTTATTTGGCGCTCCTGTTCAGATGCTGCACCTTCTATCTCGATAAGGTGGTGGGTGATGCCTTCTTTAAAAAGGAAAGGACCCTCGAAGCACAGCAGTCCCTCCTCCAGCCAGACCTTGTCATATCTTGTGGAGACTTTGCCGTCCGCATGTTTGAAGAGGAGCCGCCCTGATGTATCTATGAGCCAGGTAGTCTCGTTGGGACTGCGAATACCCTTGATGGAGCNATCCTCCTTTAGTGTGGCGATGCCATTGACGCCCCCTCCCTCGTTCGAGCTCCAGGAAAACTGAAAACGTCTGTTGACCAGCGTTTTTCTATCGATTATGTTTTTGTCAATCGCGCCGGAGTCCCGTGTGCTGTTTGAGACGGAAGCCATTTCTCCTTCAAGTATAAAGGGAAACGCCAGAAAGAAAAACGTTATACAGAGCGTAAAAACAAACCGAACGTCCTTGATAATCTTCATTGAGTAATCCCATTTCAATTGTTGATTCAAATTCTACACTGCCTTTATGGTCAGCTCTACAGCAGAAACAGAGGCGGCCGGGAATGTCCATACTACAGTTGGATCCAACCCGTGCTCCTTGGGAAAGGTACATTCCGGATGGTATTCAAATATCTCGAACTCCGGGTCCATATCGAACCAGTAAACTCGCCCCCCCGTGATCCTACTGCTCTGGATTCGGAAAGCGGATTTGACGGACTGCGTTCGATTGGTGTTGACCACGTGGAGGAAAACGCGGTCTCCCGTTCGGCTGGCCGCCACATCAAGGCCGCCAGGGGCCGCGGCAACCTCAACGGCCTCTCTTCCCGAATGTCTTCGATAGAGGCTCATTACCATAGCGACGGGCATCATGAACGATTTGCCCGCGGGAACAGGGATCATAATGGCGTTGTTCTGCCAGCGCGTGCCGCAGAAATCCGCCAGGGTTGCGATCTTGAGCACGTCGCCGTTTCTTTCGTGTACATTCAGGATTCGCGCATTGGCCACACCTGCCGCCCAGGTGGACAGCACCTCGCACCGGTTTCGGCCAGGCAAGATGAAATGGCATTCGGTCAGGGCTATGGGGATGTTGTACTTCGCAACCTGTTGCCGCATAACATCGATGGCTGCTTCCTGGTCTTTGTATGTCTTCATCAGATAATTCCATGTTTTGTCCGGGTCTTTTCGATATTCGATACCCTGAAGCGGTGAGTCTTCCCCGCCGGGACCGAAACCATTGTGGAACGCCAGATACTGAAGTTCTTCTCCTGCGATTTCCGCCATCCGCCCGGCCCAATGGCTGTCTCCCCATCCGATGATTTCAATCGTTGGGTCGGCCTTTCGCATGACCCTTGCGAATTCGAGAGTCTTCTTCGCCGCCGTGTCCACGTCGATCTCCGCACCGTAGGAGGTCTCGTTGCCGATCTGCCAGAGTTTCACGCCATAAGGCTCCTTCACGCCGTGTTGACGCCTCGGGGCATTGGATGGATTGTTGCAGTAATCCACCCATTCGCCGGCCTCTTTGGCGTCGCCGGAGCGGATATCGCCCTTGGGCGAGACGGCCCAGCCCTTCCGTCCGTCTGATTCGAAGTTGACTACGATCAGAGGATCGGCTCCAACACGTCGGCAGAAGTCCACGAACTCGTGTGTTCCAACCTGGTTATTGTAGATCCCGCCCCAGAGCTGGTTGAACATAGGTTTACGCCGGGCCATAGGGCCCACCCCTTCCTTCCAGCGATAATATGAACAGAAGCAGCCTCCCCATCGCATAAGCGTAGGTGCCAGCTCCTGTGTAATATCAACCACATCCTCTCGCCACCGGTCGGCCCCAAAATCCCACGCTGCATCCACAGAGCTATCCGTAGTGCCCAGAGGCTCCATGAACTGCATGTAGAGATAGGGAGAAAGCACAAACTTAGGCTTCGGATCAATGGAAATCAAGGCATTAGCCTTCGTATCGCCTTGCTGTCCCGCAAGCGCTTTTCCAGAGAAGGTCATAGCATAAGCACCCAGCCCTATGCTCCTCAGAAACTCTCGTCGGTTTAAATCGTTGTAACTCATAATCATCTCCCAAAAATCACCCGTCTGGGTAGAACAAATGAACACCTTCAAGAACCTTTATCTGCCCTTTTTAAGATACCTGTGGAATCCTTTTCCCATGCTCGCGAGTCCGAGACTGCAAATTCATTTCATCCGGCGATAGGCAAATACGGCGGCACCGGTACGGTCTGAGAGTATAACGCGAAGACCCTTATCGGTCAAATCCCGCCCGGCGAACTCATCTGACTTGCTGGTGTCCCGCGCAGCGTAGTTGAGCATGTTTCTTAGTAGCCGCTCGGCGACCGGATTCGGTCCCAGGTTCTCGCGGATGCGCAGAGTGTTGAGGATAAAACGACCCATGCCAAGGTTGTAAACCGCCACCATCAACCCAGAAGAATAGCCCTGCGAGGCATTGATGCCTGCAGCCACGGCCTCAGCCGGTGGCTCTAAACCAGACCAGACGACATCGGGGATGATTTCGCGGTAGAAAGTGTAGTCCATCAGGCCGCCGGAGGGCAGGCCCCCAAAGATTGGATGTCGTTTGCACCATTCATCTTTGTGGTAAAGCCAGTTTGGAATTGCAGTCAGGATCTCTTTGTTGGCCAGAGGGACCAAGGCAGAGGACTGACTATCTGTGGCAAAGACTGCCGGTGAAAGGAACACAACTGTCGAGCCGCAGGCAATCCGCTCAGCAAGTTCAGTGAAGACTGTTGGGCCNCCCAGAGGTGCAGCAGTGTGGGATGTCGAGATTACCTCTCGTCCGGTCGGTGGATCACCTGACCACCGCCGCGTTTGAATACCGTGCTTTATAAGCCACCTGGTCAGTTCTTTGTCCTCACCCCTGTAGGGCCCCGGAGTTCTTGGACACTGAATAAGACAGAATCATACCACCTTCTGTGACGGCCTGCAAGGAATTCTCCGGCGTTGGACAGGTGTTTGATATGCAAGCCTTTGAATGATCTACTGCTCGCCGTAGTTTTTTGAAAACTATCTCAAACGTCTGTACCTACAGGAGATTCACCGACCGGTAAGATAAAATCACTAAACGGCACCCATCAATGTATGGTCATTGACATTTTTAAATATTAATTATGTTTAGGGTAAGGAATATTGAAAACGCTGCCAAATTTTACTTTTTTGTAACTGACTGACAAAACAACACTTATGATAAAAGAATAGGATCGTCAGGATGGCGACCGAACAATTCGTGTTCGATTCTTTTGTCCATTTTTGACTTCCGTAGATTGGAGTCGAAAGGAACACACACGTTATAAATATTTACCGTATTCATGGCACTCGCTTTCATGATTTTGCTCGCTGTGTAATTTTCGGAAATGACAGGACTTATTCACGCCGTATGCTACGAAGCACATCAGTCGGAGCATAATCGTCTGTGAGAATGGGGCCTTTACGCACGTAATCGTTTTGCGTTCCACACTCTTCAATAATAGTGGGAAGATCAGTAGTGAACTGTTTCTCCTTTTGCAGCCGCCGGGCTGCAGCTAATATTTCTTTTTGGGGTATTGGCTTTTCCCTCGCATCAACAATGACAATAACATTACTACCAGAACCATATGAGTATTGATTACGGAAAACAGCATTGAAGGTGCGCCGATGATAATGATAGGATTCAAAACCAGGTCGCAAATTACTAACAACGATGCCATCTAGTGTTAAAATCGCTCTTAAGCCTTCCATGAATTCCTTGGTTGTTAAATGATACGGAATGTATCCCCCTCGGAAAGCGTCCACGAAGATGATGTCATATTTCATCTTTCTCCGTAATAAACGCCGCACTTGCACACGCCCATCACGAACATAAACTTTCATATTATCATCCTCCCTGAAACCGAAATACTTCTTAGCAACCTCAACCACATCAGGATCAAGTTCAACATTATCAATCTGTACTTTAGGAAAATAATGATGAATCGCCATTGATATGGTCCCTCCGCCGAGCCCTATAAATAGAATCCTCTTCGGGTCCGGTTTGTGGGCAAATCCGGCGAGCATAAGAGAATAATAGTACATCTCGAACTTCAGCGGTTGATGAATATTAATCACTGATTCCTCATAATCGTTGCCGGAACGTCGGAACTGAAGTCGCCGTCTTCCATCCTCTTGCAGAACACGAATATAATGATATAAACTCTCCTTTTCCAATAGTACCTTGGATTCATAATCCGAATAATCAGTTTGCTCGGTCATCGGCCATTCTTGCTTTACTTCGACCGGTGAAGATTGGCAGACGGCTCCAACTGAAATCCCGAAAATAGCCATAATCAAAAATCTACGTTTCATGAGTAACGACCTCCTGTTTGTTAAAACCTTTAGTATACCATGTTGCCAATAATAACAGGGCAATTAACAACAATGCTCCCGCCGAAAGGAACAGGATTAGCTTAATGCCCATCCAAAGTATGAAATAGAACGAAGTAAGCAAACATCCAAAAAAACTTCCTGCTGTAGATATGGCATATAAGGTTCCAGCTTTTGTTCCGACACTCGCGACATCGGCAGTTACCAGGCGAACAGCATAGGGTGAAACAATNCCTAACAACATACTCGGGACAAAAAACAAAGTCATTGCGGCAAAAAGTGATCCCCAGCGCTCATGCAAGTTGAGATCGGCAAACCATCCACTGGTTGCCCGATGCCAAATTGCTAATGGTATAATAGAGATTGCCGCCATCACGATAACAAGTGCCAGGCCGAAACCTTGAGGAAAACGCTTTGATAATAACCCACCGAAAAAATAGCCGGTGCTCAGAGCAGCCAGGAAAATACTGATTACACTACCCCAAACCCAAACACCACTACCGAAATCCGGCGATAGCATCCTTCCGCCAAGGATCTCAAGTCCCATCAAAACCCATCCGCATCCGAATACCGTAATCGCAACCCCACAGGTTCGCAACATTCACTATTTCCCAACTGACATTTCTCATATTAAAGGCTTGGCTACGCGACCAAGCCTTACAATTCCACTTCAATATTAAGAGAACAACTTCTTTTGCTTCTTATTTGCATTTCTGCCCTTTGGTATCAACTCCTTCAAGAAGAGTCGCTTCTGTCTAACATCACCACTGCGGGAATCGGCTTGATAAATTCCTGACGAAGGCTGTATGTATAAGCGCCCTGCGTCGGTATTAGGAGAACGTCACCCGGCTTGATGTCCTTTCCCCAATAAGCGTAGCCCCACACGTCGTGCGGGGTACAGAGCGAACCGAATATGTAACATTTATTCTCTTTCAGTTCGGGACGGGACAGGTTGATTACCGGGAAATAGTCTGTCTCAAATCGCTCCCACCCTACGGCGTTTGTGCCAGCATCGGTGATAACCAAGTCTTTTGCTTTCTTGTCCACAACTGTCAACAGCAGATGCATGGTATCGTGGCAAAGCCATCTACCCGGCTCGGCACAAATGCGGCAGGAAACATAGGGGAACAAATGGGTCCTCACAGCTTGGGCGATCTGATCAGCAAAATCCTGGATGGTAGTCGAGGGACGCTTGTAGTGGCAGATCCTATGCATCGAAAGCGGAATAATGGTGTCGGGGGAGCTTTTCGGTGTGCCATCTGATTGCAGCCATTCACCCTGGCTCGGCCAGAATCCGCCGCCAATGTCAACAAACTCAATCGTCAACCTCTGATTGGGGGGCATTTCGCTGAGAGTATTACCAAGTCGAGCTATGAAGTCCACCTGGTTGCCAGGATCAAGGTTCCAGCTTGTATGAAACTGGAGTCCATGAACAGATACGTGGCTGCAATGCTTCGCTGCATCAAGGAATTGCGACAGGTTCTCCAGAGGAATTCCAAACTTGCGCCATAGCCCCTTATTATTTGTTGTCAGTCTTACACCTGAGCGAATGTGGGTGTCCTTATCCGCGGCTATGCGCTGAAGACGTTCAAGTTCGCCAAAACTGTCAATCAGTACGATTATCCGACCACGGCCTTCGAGAGCCAGACTTAGTTCTTGGTTCGTCTTGCCGGGTCCGCTGAAGACGATATCAGTGGCACCACTGTTGAGAGCAATCCGGAGTTCCACGCCACTCGAAACGTCCAAGCCCAATCCCGCATTTACCAACGCTTTGATAATCTGTGGGTGGTTGTTGCTCTTCATTGCGTAATAAATACGCACATCAGGCAGCACATGACAGAAGGCCTCGGTGAGTTGCTCCGCCCGCTCGAGGATAATGCTTTCTTCTACGAGATAAAGAGGAGAACCATGCCGGTGAAATGTTTGTAGAAACACATCTCGCCGTTGTAGAAAGCCATCTACAAAGACGCTTATTTCGTCCGGATCGAGCACAGTGGGATTTTGTCTGGTCGATCCGACAAGCGTTTTCAGGATGAATTCACTGTCGCACATACCTGTGTCTTCATTTCGACCTTTAGCTTGGAGGTGATTTCAGCGCACTCCTTTTCGATACCCTCAGAACCTGAGGGTTCAAAAATCACATGACCCAGAAGCCGAGAGTCATAGTCTTCGGGCGGAAGGACAACTCGATGGCCCGAACTGCGTTTTATGCACCATTCTACTACTCGATGATCCTTGCGTAAGGCCGAAGAATCAATGAAGTTGATTTCACCACTATGCGTCGCGAAGAGGCGAACGCCAACCAAGGACCTCCACTTCGAAGGTTTTGGCAGGCTCAGGGGACGCATCTCGGCAAAGTCGAGTGTGTATCCAAGAATGTCCATACCGCAGCTTTTTAACAACAGAGGCGGTAAGCAGTCACCCCCGGGACGGGGTGCAATTTCGACCATAAAGGCCTGATTGCCCTGGGTGACAAAATCCAACATGCAAATGTTCCAATCAAGTCCCAGACCTCTCGACGCTTTACACAGTTGGCTACAAAAGCTCTCTTCGTCAAGCTCTGGTGGATGCTCAGGGGGCAAAACATAAGCGAGGGTTGTACCAAACGCTTGTTCCTTATCGGGTATCTTCCTGGCAATACGGAGGATTTCCACGTGATCTCCCTCGACCACAAAGTCGCAACTGTACTCGCCGCCACTAATGAATTCCTCAATAACGAAAACCTTACGAGGGTCAATTTTCTTTCCGTCGAAAAGATATGGTGCATACATTCGCCGATTGACGTGTTTGGCCAGTCTGGACTTGAGCTTGTCAAACGCAACAACGCATTCTTCCTCGTTGGAACATAAGAAGACAAGCTCACTGCCGCTGCCGGTTAGGGGTTTGAGCACACCGGGGCCGTTTATTCTGCGCAAGAAATTCACCGCATCGGATGCATTATGAACAAGCTCGACATCGGGGCATGGCAGCCCAACTTGTCGCCAAACCAGCTTTGAAACGTACTTGCTTCTGCATGCAGTGATAGCTTCCGCCGAAGGATAGGAAAGCCCAAACACCCGCGCAATAAACGCAGCCAGGGGCATCGACTCGCAGTCGAAGCAAGCAACACCGCTCGGTTCCATCTGCCATCGTTCCAAATGCTTCCTTACCGCTGCAACGACCTGTTCAGGCCGGCTCAGATCGCACAGCAGCTCCACATTTGAACTGGGTGGAGGCTCTGCAGCCTTCGTTCGTTCACGAACATCGGTAATGAAAATCGCTCTTTGCGGGAATCGCCTGTCGATAATGTCGACATAATCAGCGGTTGTTCCTACGACCAACACGCGCCTATTCGACATGCCTTACCCTCCCTAATTCCAATCCTTCCGAAGGATGAGTTTCAACCAAGCAATTCGACAGCAAGTACAAAGGTCTTGGTATAAGATGAAACCGTTTCTTCCATGAAAAATCTCCGCACAGAAAGTCTATCACATTAAACCGTTCCCGGCAACCTCGTTCCATGTGGCACAGGTTTATCAGTTTTGCCACTCCGGGATAGTCACGATTCGTGCCGCCTCCGAGTAAAGTGTAATCTCCGCGATAAACACATCCTATGTCAACAGCGGCTATTTCTCCGTTGATTATGATGGTTGTTATGCGCAGCCATCCTTTCTTATTAAGGTAGTACATCAGTGTGCGGAAACTTTCCCGAAAACGCAGGTCGGAGAAATAGGAGCGATCGCCAAAGTTATTAACGTTTAATTGCACCATGTGCTCAAAGTCTGAAATGTCGTCATAGCGATAACACGCCCCTATCTGTAATGAAGCTATTTCACGCTTTATGCTTTTTGCCGACTTTTTCGAAAACTGTTGGAAATAGTTCTCGACGTCATAGTTGTAATCCGGCGGCCTAAAAAGATATCCAACCTCGTCAACGGCGTACCTGCTTTGTGGCACACCTTCCAAAGGGAGCAAATATCGTAGGTGATAGCGGTCAGGGCAACGGCCCAAAAGACTATCCAGTAAATCCCTGCCGACCAGAACACGGTTCTGCTCAAGCCAAGTCTTGCCCTCCCACGTTTCGCCGGGGAAGTATCCGTAGCACTGGGTCTCCTCAATCCAACTAAGAGGTAATAGTGCGGCGAGTCCCTGAGAATGCTCGCCAACGATAAAATAGGGCGGGCGCTGAAAATAAACCTGGAAACAGGCACGGAACTCCCACATGTCCCATATAGTCTCCTCAGGGATAATACGTTTCCAAATCTCCTGGCATTCATCCAGGTCGGTGACAATGCGAGAATCGTACACGGTTCAAAGCCTTAGATTACTATGTGTGATGCAGTGAGAACCCGCGAAGAATCTCTGGGAAAAGTCTAAAACTATTTCCGGATCGTAAGGCTTACAACTGAAAACATCTAAGTAGACAGTGTTTGTCTTGTTGGCAAAATGGGCGGAAATGAGCGATGTCTCGATTAGCTGCACCATTGAATAGCCGGCGACCCGTTCATCATCTCCGAAGTTAACAACTATTGTCTCACCGAATCTTTTCATCTCAATCAAGTCACAAAGCTCAGCCACAAATTGCTGAATCCTTTCAGCGCTGCGAATCGTATCGGGGTCGCAATTGTAGATGTCGAAGCTTGATGCGATACCCCACGCAGACTGCTTAACCGCCTGCTCAACTATGGTTTGTGTTTTCAACTCTACTCTCCTATCATCGCTACACAATGGTCGGCAACCATGCCTTGCACAGCATAGCAGGAACAATGTTCTATAAATTCTCGTAACAACTTCCACCAGACTCTGTTGACGGCAGTGCTTCCTTAATAAAACGCTCCAGACTTGTCGCCATAGCACCTTGTAGCGAAGCAAACACTTCGTCAATGTTCTCGTCCTGGGAATCTATCGATGCAAATGAATAATAACCGGACACAAAACCTGTGATTGCACATGCGATACGACGTAAAACCGACTGTGGCAATCTATATTTGATAACAGACTCCAAAAGGCCTTCTATACACTCCAGATACTCAATAAATGGGGTTTCGATGCCAGAATAGCTCTCTTGGAGAGTCAAATCGCTTCGGCCTTGGAAGTAGAGCACGAAATCTTCCCAGCATTTGCTAAAGAACTCAATATGCGCTCCTATTAGATTATAGAGCAGGCTCTGGATATCAGAAGCATCTCCACATTTTTCCTCAATAGCCGCCATTAGCTCACTCAGAATGCTCTTCATAAGTTCCATGATAATCTGAGGCTTACCCTTGAAATGGTAATATAAGGTGCCTTTCCCAACGTCTGCCCGTTCTGAAATTTCATCTATTCTCGCGAGATCCATCCCTTTCTCGGCAAAGACGGCTCTGGCGGCTTCCAGCAGCTTTTGGTGGGTATTTTTTGTGCGTCGNCGCTGACGAGATTGTCGCTTTGGCGTTTGCGATAGTCTATTCTTCATAAGCCTTAGTTCCTGACTATACGGTCAATACTGACATTATCGTCAGATTCGACTAATTAGTCAAATTAAATCTTTCGGAAATGAAATTTTTTTTTAATTACGCCAGGCAGAACTCGTGCGGTTGAAGGAAATTTATCTGAACGTGTTTTTCGCTTTGCTCTTTTCATCTTTCTGCTCCTTAAAAATAGTGATGTTTTTATAAAGATAATCGCGGCTTAGTTGTACCAACGGTTGTAGTTTTTTAACACTGCAACTGTGCACCAAATCCATAACCATCTGCTACACAATATCTTATGGTAATTATATGGAATCAAATCGAAATGGCCATTGAAACGATTGCCCTTATCTTGACCGAATAAAACACTTAACATGACCAGTAGGATATATAAGCCTATTGTGTCGACAATAGCCATCGGATGTCCAAAACGTTCTTCATTTTTGCATTTGTTTAAGCCTTTGGTATTATTGACTTTATAGATTCACGTTTTTTGCGATTTTACACGATATTTGGCATTCGGGTTGTAGTCGGCTTGTATGCGTTAACGCCGTCAATTTCTTCTCCGGCCTCATCGACGACATTCACATCTACGGTGTTGACCTGACTGCAGAGGAAATTGGGGCCCGACCACGGTAGACCAATTCAGAAAGACAAAAGATGTTATCTGATTTTTGTAAGCTCACCGGATACGGATTTTCGGGGGTGACAGCGATGCGCTTCACCAACATCGCCGTATCTCACACCCCCCCCACGGGCGTTACTGCGTGCCGGATGAATCCGTTGTAACCCATTATTCCGAATCCCAGCAAACGACATAGGTCGACCAGGGTATCTTAGGATTCGCAACTCAGGTGTTCGTTCAGCCCTCCTCGACGACTTTCATGTCCATCAAACGTGCGAGGTGGTGCACATTTTCCATGTGGTCGCCGTAGAACACCACACGGTGCAGCAGCGTCATAGCGTCCTCGGTCTCAAGGACACTGCTCCAGTTGGCGGCCATCTTCGCCGCATCACGAACTTCGGTGACGATCTGGCTGCGACAACCGTGGACCGCCTTTTCCGGAACTTCGATAATCTTACCCGTCGATGCGAGTATCGTATCCAGGTTGATAAGCTTGGCGCGTGTGATGGTCTCGCCAAGGCGGTATTGGACCTCGGGCACACAGCCGCTGCCGCCGACCTCGGAATGCCCGCGCAGCAGGTATGGCGCTTCCTTACCATTGGGACCATCCATCTTCAGTGGTGCCGTGCAATGGGCGGTCCACAAAGCGTTGCGAGAGGTATCGAAAGTAGCGTTGCCCTGGAAGCCGGGACGGTCGATCATATATTGAAACAGGAGCATGGTCAACAACGAATCCATGTCCCCCTCGCACGCCGCCGGAATACCGTTGTCGCGAAGACGAGCAAATCCCAGACAGGGAAATCCTTTTGACAGCCATCCCATACAGGTGCCAACAGCTAATCCCTGGGCCCGTTCCTGCTCCATTAAACGTTGCAGCGCTACACTGACGCGAGCGGCCTTTTTGATATCCTCTTTGTTCGGTTCGATGATTTCCTTCGCGTTCTTAGTCCAGCGGTTGACCTCGGCTCGAACTAATTTGTCTTCCGCGGCGGAAATCATCTCGTTGAAGGTCTTCTCTTCTATGGCCACGACATCGGCACCCAAACGCTTCTTGATTTCCTCCGGAGACTGCGCAGGCGTCGTGCCTCGAGCAGGAGGGAACAGGATGATCCGGGTCTGCTTCATCATAGGAATCACCCTCAGCAGACGAAGGGCTCGTTCAAGCTCGTCGTATTCCCTGCTGGCCAGGAGGGTGACGCGATGTCCCCTACTATGCCAGCGGGGAGCATACATCCAATCGTGTCCGCTGGCCGGCAGCGAGAAAAACACCATGGGATGCGACCCGTCAAGAATCGGCTTCACTACCCTTGTTAAGGCAAAGTTGCGCACGTTGATTGCGAGGACCGGTGCTGCCGGCCCCGCCTTCTCTAACAGGGCCGCCGTTTCCTCGGCACTGTTCGAATGACCCATTATTAGTTCGACGTTTCCCAGCTCCTTTTCCGCCTTGGCCAGCCGGCTTTTCATAGCCTTTATTTGCCCGGCGTCCGCTCCCCAATCGCGGTCCTCCGGTGCGGGCGTGCCGCTGAAGACAACGCAAATTCGCGACTTTTCACGGATTTGGCCGGGCGGTGATTGCGAAGCCCAGGCGTGTTTCCATGTTCCGCCGGCTAACATCAACCCGCTGGCCACTCCTGCCCCCAAAAACTCTCGTCGCGTGCAGTGTTCACACATGGCAATAACCTCCAAATGATAAAATGTAAGGAAAATCAATTACAGTATACACAAGTGACTATAGCACGCGGGATATAATGATTCAAGAGAAAAAAACAGCTAATAACACACCTTTTCTTTTACCCAACGGACTGGCAGATCAAGACACTGTCAGCTCTTTTCTGTATGCGTGGCAGCGAGAGCACGTACATTGAAACCGTTTCTAAATTTTGACTTTTTTATAGACAACTGTTATTACAGGGCTTATGGGGTGGGAATTCTTGCGGAATTGGTAGGTAATGGATTGTACGGTCGTATTCGGGTTGTAGGCGTCAACCGACGAAGAACGGTCACGATTAAGCTTACAGACGCCACGGATTACGCATCGGCCGTGACAGCAACCGATTGCCTTCGTCGTCGCCGACAAACACCTCATGCGCCGGATCCCATTTCAAAGGCCGGTTCAACCAGTAGGCGATGTTGCCCAGATGACAGACAATCACTGAATGGCAGCCAATCTCGACATCACAGATCGTTCGACGCCGAGTGCGAACACAATCGAGGAAGTTACCTTTGTGGTCGTTACTTTCGTACAGGTGTTTTTCGTTAGTACCTATCTTCACATCTTTGAGTGTATCCGGCCAGGTTCGCAAATGTCCACGGCCGACTTCAACCTTCCCTTTAGTGCCGGTAAACAAAACGATCCAGGCCCTGCTGGTTGTGAATGGACCATTGATCATAATGACACCATTAGCATATCTGAAGGTGAGTCGCTTATAGTCCTTGCCATCAGGAGGAACAATTTCAACCGGTCCGCTGTCGTCCATACCCATACCCCACTGGGCGATATCGATGTCGTGTGATCCGCAACCGGTCATTCCCCCGCCGGCATACTCCCGATAACCCCAAGCTTGGTGGGCCATAAGACGTTTATTGAATGGTCTCCACGGCGCTTGACCCAGCCACAAGTCCCAATCGATATAATCCGGCACCGGTTCCGGCGGCAGATTACACCACCTGGGAGCACCCCCGGAATTAACCGTCACCGTTTTAAGTTCACCAATGTAACCGTTACGAACAAGTTCGCACGCGAAGCGGAAGTTCCAGCTCGAACGCGACTGGCTGCCAGTTTGAAATACCCGCTCATAACGTTTGACTGCATTAACCATAGCCTGTGCCTCTGCGATAGTAAGCGACAGCGGCTTCTCACAAAAAACATCCTTACCTGACTTGGCTGCCTCAATAGACGGTATGGCGTGCCAATGGGGCGGCGTGTTGACCGAAACAACATCAATATCTTCCCGCGCCACCAGCTCTCTAAAATCATTGTATGCGTAACAATCCTTATTTCCGTAGTGCTCGTTGACCAAACGACGTGCATTGCTTAGCTTGTCGGCGTGGACGTCGCAAACCGCAACGACCTGCGTTTCTTTTCTGCCCATGAAAGCCCGCATATTATTGGTGCCTCGGCCACCCATCCCAATACAGCCGACGTTAATCCGGTTACTCGGCGCGACACCGCCATCTTTCCCCAGTGCTGCCGAGCGAACAAAGCATGGAAAACCTATAACACCTGCACCAGTCAACGCAGCCCGTTTCAAAAACTGACGCCGGTTTATTTCTCTTTTTCTCATATCGCATACTCCCTAATGTTGAATCATATTTCTTTAGCAGCACGTAGATTGAGCGAGGTTTATTGCTAAGCATTATACCATCAGATGCAGATACTCGCAATTATAACTACCATTGTTGCCGCCGGAGGCGGACAAGTTGGGTTTGTTTGGCTTTGTTTTTTTCATAGTTCATAGTTCTTTGTTCGTAGCTCATTGTTCTCAAAGAAGTTACGTTCATTTTACCTATTTTGACTTTGGGTTTGTTTGGGTTTGTTTTTCCCACGTTCACCAAGTGTCCAATTAGATTTATTTTCATAATTCTTTATTATATAATAATTTACGTTCATTTTACCTATTTTGACTTTGGGTTTGTTTTGCATAAAAAGGGGTGATTTGTAGAGTTCTCTCGACAGTTGTAAAGGACAGAAGA
>JGI24422J19971_10001386_pt1 | contig 14688 bp, 10 predicted proteins | sample DeeMarSWOR152_54_FD_19971 | JGI IMG/M metagenome (IMG submission 19971) | reverse complement strand
ACTGTCTCTCGATGTCGAAACATCATGAAAAGTGCCCGAGTCGAGTCCCAGTTGTTCCCGTTTCCCGAAATCCTGTTAAGGGAAATCTAGTCAATCAGGACCAAAGTCCTGAAAATCGCAAAAAAAACGAGAGCAATCTAAAATGAGGAGTTCGATATGAAAACCTATGACCTTGATTATGTCAGAAGCCAGATTATCGGCAATGACATTGTGTTTAAGACTCCCTTTGGTGCACGGAATATTCTATATGCAGATTATACAGCTTCAGGGAGAGGGCTCCAGTTCATCGAAGATAAGATACAAAACATCCTGTGTTCCTATGCCAACACCCATACAGAAGACGATTATTCCGGAAAATATCTGACTCAGCTTTTCCACCAAGCCCAGAAAAGGATCAAGGAGCATGTCAATGCTGGACCCGAGGGAAAGGTCATCTGTGTTGGATCAGGCTCAACAGGAGCGTTGAAAAAGCTTCAGGAGATCATTGGAGTTACCATCCCCCCTGTCACCAGGGAGAGGATTTTTCAATCCATAGATAGACTCGGATCAGACTGTAAAGAAGTCTGGGAAAGGGCCCAAGGGGATCGGCCAATTGTTTTTATCGGCCCCTATGAGCACCATACAAACGAGCTGATGTGGCGTGAGGCTTTTGTAGAGGTGGTGGTTGTGGGCTTGGACTCCCAAGGGAGGATCGATCTCCTGGATCTATCCAGGAAGATTTCAGAGGGGAAATATAAAGATCGGTATAAGATCGCCTCTATCTCCGCCGGCTCCAACATCACAGGAATAAGGACCGGTGTTTATGAGATCGCTAAGATCTGTCACGAGAACGACTGCTTGATTTTTTTTGATTTCGCTGCCGTTGCCCCTTATGTGGAAATAGATATGAACAAAGATGAAGACTCTTACTTTGATGCTGTCTTCTTCTCTCCTCATAAATTTTTGGGAGGACCCGGATCGAGCGGAGTCCTAGTTTTTCGCGAGCACCTCTACCGGAGCGATCTGCCCCCCACCACTGCCGGAGGAGGGACCGTCGACTTTGTGGGATTTCATGCCCACGATTATTCCAAAGATATCGAAACTCGAGAGACGGCCGGAACGCCACCTATTCTTCAGACTATCAGAGCTGCTCTGGTAATGGATTTGAAGCACAGAATTGGGGTCGAGAGGATCGAGCGAATCGAGGCCGAATACACCAGGGACTTCCTCACCAGACTTAGAGCGATTCCGAACATCGAAATGGTCGGACGCGTCGATCCCGAGGAAAAAATTCCTATCATCTCTTTCAACATCAAACACGAAGACCGCATCCTGCACCCTAAGTTCGTGACCAAGCTCTTGAACGACCTTTTCGGAATCCAATCCAGGGCAGGTTGTAGCTGCGCCGGACCATACGGCCATATCCTTCTCGGCATCAACGATGAGATGTCTGCGAAATATCGGGATGCTATCCAGAATGGATTACTTGGATTGAAGCCGGGTTGGGTGAGAATCAACATTCATTACACATTTACGCAAAAAGATGTCGATTTTTTAGCACGAGCCATTGAGTTCGTAGCTCTTTACGGTCATTTATTTCTCCCTCAATACAGGTTTAACATCCAGACAGGGGAGTGGTCATATCAAGGTTTCCAGGAGGAAAAGGTTGAGTTGGGAGTGGAGAAGGAGTTCCAGACAGAGAGGTTGAATCTTCAGAGAATCGAAGATATCCGGCAATCCTACTTTGAGCAGGCTGGAAAGCTGGTCGATGATTTAATGAAAAGAGAAAGCCCTCCTTTTGTTAGAGATGATCCAGAGATAGAGGACATAAAGTCATTCTACTATTGTTCACCCTAGATCCTTCAAACACGCTGACATTTCAACAGGTAATCCTTTAATGGCTGTATTCTTATTTCCCTGAAATAGAAACAGTCAGGCAAACTGATCCATCAGCCTATGTATTTATTGTACCCGCTCTCCTCCGGATGGTGCTTGCCTGACATGCAAAGCAATTGTCAAGGAATCAAAGAGGCTTCCCCCTGAATATTGCTCAGCATCGAATGCTCTTTTGGGGAATGTTTCCATAATGTGTAAAAGATTTTGACAGTTTTTGGATTCGAAAAAACTTGTGGGATAAGGAAGAGACCTTAAGGAAGATCGTATAGCCTAAAGGCGTTCCATAAAGTCCCTGTATGTGTGGAGTTCAGGCAGGTCGTGTTTCTCAGCTAGACTGTAAGCCTGTTCATAATCCGCCATGGCCTCTTCATGGGACCAAGGATCGAAAAGAGAGGCCGCGAATGCGCACAGATCCAGCAGCAAAAGACTCTGTAGTTTTTCTCTGTCCATCTTTGCCTCCAAAGTTTTTTTGTGCAAGATTCATGCCAGTAACAGCTTTTTTATAACTGTGAGCAATGAAATTTTGAAAAAGCGTGATTTTTATTGCTGTAAGTTATAAAAACGAATAGGCGGGTTTAGGCCAGAAGGGCGGCAATCATTCCTGAGAGGACGATGCCATCAAAGGTGCCAGCTCCCCCGATGGAGACGACTCTTGTCTGAAGCCGGTTGATGTCTTTGAGGTGGAGGAGATCGGCCCCGATCAAGGGTCCGAGTACTCCTGCGGTAAAGGCAATGGGAGGTGCAAAGTGAGGGACAAAGATTATTGAAGGAAGAACGGCGACAAGCGGTGGAATGAGGGCAGGCATGCCGATGCCGAGGTTGGGAATAGGCCTGGCCAGGCGATAACACACAATGATGTTTATACCGGTGATGAGGCAGAGGACAAAGAGTTCGTAGGAGCCCTGATTTGCTACACGGATAATCTCGTAGAGGGCAATAGCTGCTGGGAGAAGGCAACCTCCCACGTTGACAGCGATAACCATATAGGTCTTGACACTTTGGCGCTGGGTCGAGATCCAGTCACTGGGAAGGATTCTCTGTAGACCGAATATGGCAAAGGGGGAGTAAGACAATTCCTCTTCACGTTTGAGCCTTTTTACAGGAATGTTAATGGCGCCTCCCAAAAAAATGCCCACCAAAGCCACGAGGGCTAATTCAGGAGAAAGTCCTAGTCTGGAAAGGGCGGTAAAAATCGCATGAGTGAAGAAAAAGGGCACCAGGAAAAGAAGCCCAAACAGGATTATTATCGCTATACAACCTGGCGGCAATTGATTTTTCCTTTCGACTCTTATTGAGGAAGAGTCCCGACCACTCCTCTGGCTCAGCGCACTCGTTGTGAAGCTGAGCCATATCGATCAAGGTATCTTATGCGAGGATATATGTCAAGAAGCATCATGTAGCCTCTGCCCTCACTCGTACCTCAGGCTTTCTACCGGATTTGCGGTAGCTGTTTTGATGGCTTGATAACAGACTGTTGCTAGAGCAAAAAACAAAACCAGACCAGCGGAAATCACGAATGTCAAGACATGGATATGAACTCGGTAAGCAAAATTCTCCAGCCATTTGTTCATCGCAAAATAAGCGGCTGGCCAGGCAAAAATATTGGCGATAAGAACCCACTGGATGAAATCTCTAGACAGAAGTATCGTAATGCCTGAGACAGAAGCTCCCAGAACCTTTCGGATACCGATTTCTTTTATTCTGGTTTCTGCCGCATAAACGGTAAGCCCGAACAGGCCAAGACAGGCGACGATCAGAGCGATCATGGAGAAGACCTTGAACAGATTATAGCCACGGTTTTCGTTTTCATTGTTGCGGTTGAATACTTCATCGACAAAAAGATGGCTGAGCAGGTGATTAGGTGCAATTGCGTCAAATTTTTGCTTGAGGAATTCCAGGACTTCAGTAAAGCTGTCGCTTCGAGCCTTGACAAGCATAAATTCTGTCCAGTTTGGATTATATTCCAAAACCAATGGTTCGATAGGATTATGGAGGGAGGCAAAATGAAAATCCTTGATGACTCCTACGATAGGAGCCGTCCCGCCGCGTACATCAGAGCGGCATTCGATACCCAAGGGNTGGCTCAAATTGAGCGCTTCAACTACTGATTCGCTTATGATGTATGCCGACTGCTGATCGGAGACTCTGTCGAAATTGCGCCCTTGAACGATCTCTAAACCTGCGGTTTGGATAAAATCCTCATCCACTCTTACAAACCTTAACATGGGGAGGGAGTTTTTGTCCGCTACACTTACAGGTGTCAAGCGCTCGTTGCTGAAAGGAATTCCAGGAAGGGCAGAAACAAGAGAGACGTGACTCACTCCTGAATGACGAAGGATTTCGGTCTTGAGTGCGTCGGTGTTTTGCACTGCCTTTTGCCTTAAGCCTGCGTAAAGGCGTAGAGCAATGAGTTTATCTTTATCGAAGCCAAGGTCTTGGTTGTGGAAAAAGACCAACTGACGATAGATGGTGATCGTGCTGAAAATCATAAAGATAGAAATGATGAATTGAAAGATAACCAGTCCTTTCCGCAGACGTGTTGCCGATGACTGTGGGCACTTAGTACTCTTGAATGTGTTGACAGGTTGGAACGTGGATGCAAAAAAGGCGGGATAAAGACCTGACAGAAGACTGACTGTTCCCATCAAGAGCAGGAGAAAAGCTATGTTTGTGATTTGGGCGATATCCCTGAAAACGAAGCCTTTTCCGGTCATCTGGTTATAGAAGGGCAGGAAGAAGTTGAGAAGAACCAAGGTGAGAACTGCAGATACAGAAGTGAGCAAGAACGATTCGCCCAGAATTTGTTTGATGACCTGTACTTTCCGGGCGCCCACGACCTTACGGATGCCTATCTCTTTCATCCTCTTGAAGGATTGCGCTGTGGAAAGATTGATAAAGTTAACGGCTGAAATGAGTAAAAGCAAGAATGCGGCACCAGAGAAGATATAAACATAAGCGATATCGCTGATAGGCCCGATTTCTCCCTCCAGTTTGGAGTGCAGGTGAATCCTTCGGATGGGTTGAAGGCGCAACTCCTCTTGGCGGCCAGGACGTTCTGACAAAAATGATTTCATGAATTCTGGAGCCTTGGCATAAAAGCTTTCTGTGTTCTGGTTGTGTCGGAGCAGGACATAGGTAGACACAGCCTTCCAGGTGCGGTGGTTGAGCAGCTCTGCATTGCCTATATAAGTCACAAAAGTTGGCATGGACACCAAATAATCGATCCTGAGATGAGTATTTTTGGGCAGATCTTGAATAATCCCTGTGACTTTAAGGGGGTGGTTTCGGCTTTCATTTGTCAGTGTCTTTCCTATGGGATCTTCGTTGGCGAAATATTTATTTACCAGACTGGAGGTCAACACGATCGTATTTGAATCTGTCAAAGCAGTCTGGGGATTCCCGGATATAAACTCCAGATCAAACATGGTGATTAAAGAGGGATCACTGATAAATCCGCGAGTCTCCTCGAAGCGTCTTGTCGGTCCCTGAGATGCCTGATAGCTGAGGACTTCTCGGCCGAGATTCCGGAGCCTTGCTGCGGCGTCGATTTCCGGGAATGATTCCTCCAGCATAGGGCCTAAGGCAGGAGCTGAGGCGGCCCAGTTCCGAAAATTAGTGCCGTATTTTGAATTTACTTGTACCCGATAGATACGATCTACCTGTGGAAAATACGTTTCGTAGCTGAGTTCATCCTTCACATGAAGGAGAATGAGGAAGCTGCATGTCAAACTCACTGCCAGGCCGACAATATTTAACAAACTGTACAGCTTTCGTTTTCTGATGACTCGTAATGCGATTTTTAGATAATTTTTGAGCATGATCCCTCTCCAATAAATGGAATCCCTGATAAATTCAGGTAAGGACTTGAGAAGATGAAGCCAGAACCAAAGATGGGCTTTTGTTTTCCCTTGTAGCTTGATTCTCAGGCGGTAGGATTCTTCAAAATCCCCTAGAATCTGGGGATAATCCTCATCATTCACAATTCAATTTGGTGACAGTATACGCGATTACTTAATTCTGTGAATATTTATATCTTTGTTAATCCTAATCCAATTCTAAATTTCTTTTTTTATCTTATGAATTTTGTCCAAAAGAGATAATTTAGTAATCGCGTATACTGTCACCAAATTGAAGGTCCCCGAATCAAAGGCGGCTCGGGGCATGAAACCTTATTCCAAAGTGTTTCGTATTTATCTATAGAAGAGAGATCGGATGATAACCTTTCTCCATAACAAAAATGAAAGATCTCCCTCAAAAGAAGGGAATAATCATGGGCAAGAATTATCTTAAAGTGGCGCTGAGAAACATCATGCGGCTGAAGGAATATTCCCTCATCAACATATTGGGTCTTTCCATCGGGATGGCCACTTTCATTCTGATCTTTTTGTTTGTCCGGTATGAGATGAGTTATGACAGATACCATGATAAGGCCGAGCGTATCTATAGGATTGCCCGAGAGGATGCACTGACAGGGAAAAGATCGGCAATCACTCCCAATCCCATGGGTCCTGAACTTGCTCGTGAAATTCCTGACATCTCTCATGCCGTGAGGATCAATGATTTTCATGGCAAGCTCCTGGTGAACCATCAAAACAGATCTTTTAAAGAAGAGCATTTCATCCTTGCCGATCCGGAAGTTTTCCAGTTGTTTTCCTTCCCTTTGGTCAAGGGTGATCCGGATATTGTTCTGAAGGATAAATTTTCTATTGTGATTTCGGAAGAAATGGCTGAAAAATATTTCGGAGCAGATGATCCTGTAGGCAAAGTCCTTCATGTGGATAATCGGTTTGATTTTATGATCGCTGGCGTGATGAAAAATATCCCCAGAAATTCGCATTTCCGTTGCGATTTTCTGGCTTCTTTTGCCTGCGCTGATGATTTATACTGGAAAGGCTTTTCCGAAGATAGAACACAATCCAGCCTCCATACATATATTCTGCTCCAGGAGGGAGCCTCCGTCTCCGAACTTGAAGCCAAATTACCAGCCTTCGTGGAGAGATTCATGCTTCCGGTGGTTCAGGAATACGCACCCATGGTAGATCAAATACCTGGAGGATTGGATAGTCTAAAATTCGAGCTATTTCTCCAGCCATTAACGCGGATCCATCTCCATTCCCATCTTTTTGCAGAGCTGTCTGCAAACTACGATGTACGGTATATTTATATATTTAGTGCTGTTGCTCTTTTCATTCTGGCCATCTCCTGTGTCAACTTCACCAACCTGACAACCGCCTGTTCGACCCGACGTTTCAAAGAAATTGGGATGCGAAAGGTTTTAGGTGCCCGTCGCAGCCAGCTTATCAAGCAGTTCTTCACAGAATCTGTATCGATGGCCGTGATTTCGCTCCTTCTCGCTGTCGTTATCCTTGCAATTCTGAAATCCGTTGTTCATCCTCTGATAGGAGAAGATCTCATCGGACGAGCTTCCAGGTCAGGATCTATCTGGATCGCTCTGCTTCTGCTGGCCTTCATTGTCGGCATAGCTTCGGGGAGTTACCCGGCTTATGTGGTGTCTGCTGTTCAACCGGTAAATTCCTTAAAGGGCTCTCTCCTGTTCAGATCAAAAAAGTTTTTCCGACGCTTTCTTGTAGTAACCCAGTTTGGAATTACAGTCGGCCTCATCTTTTCCACTTTGGTCATCTCTCAACAGCTCCGATTCTTGAAGAACAAGAAGCTTGGCTTCCAGAAGGAACATGTGATCGTACTCCCTTTAGAGGATCGTTTAGAAATCAGAAGTTTTCAGTTGATAAAAAATGAACTGCTGAAGAGTCCACAGATCCTCAATGTTGCGGGAGCTTCCAATATCTTGAGCCGGATTTATTCCTCTTCTCCCTTCTGGTGGGAGGGAGCCCAGGGAGGGGATACCATTCGGGTGGAGAAATTGTTTGTGGATGATAACTTTGTGGACACTTTGGGGATAAGGATTGCTAATGGAAGGAATTTTTCCAGAGATGTCAAGACCGATCGAGAGAATGCGTTTCTTATCAATGAGAGAGCTGCGAAAGTATTTGGATGGGAATTCCCCTTGGGTAAAGAGTTGGCTTGGGCTCACAAGAGAGCGGAAAAAGGTTCTGTGATCGGTGTCATAGAGGATTTCCATTTTCGATCTCTTCATCAAAAGATCGAACCATTGATCCTTGTGCCGGGGGGTGAATTCTTCAATAATATGTACATTAAGGTTCACCATAAAGGTGTTCCTGCAGCGCTTTCTTTCATCCAAAAAACATGTAGACAATTCTTTCCCGAAAGACCTGTGGAATATTTCTTTCTTGATGATGATATCGATAAAATGTATAAATCTGAGACGATGATGGGACAGCTTTTCTGGTACATCTCGAGTCTTGCCATATTCATTGCCTGTCTCGGCCTTTTTGGTCTCATTTCTTTTTCCACCGAACAGAGAACCAAGGAGATCGGAATCCGCAAGGTCCTGGGAGCGTCTGTTTTTAGTGTGGTATCACTTGTTTCGAAGGGGTTTATCCGTCTTTTGGCATTGGCCAACCTGATCGCCTGGCCGCTGGCCTATTATTTGATGCACAATTGGCTGCAGAATTTTGCCTATAGGACCGGGATTTCGGTTACGATCTTTGTGCTTTCTGGTGCCTGTACACTCATTGTTGCCTTGTTCACCATGAGCTTCCGATCGGTCAGAGCTGCTCGAGCTAATCCGGCGGATACACTTAAGTATGAATGAATTAAAATCGGAAAGAAAGGCCTAAGCGCAACTGAAGTCCCGAAAGATCGAGTTCAAAGTCTCTTAGTTTTTCCGCGTTTGAATTGTTCGGCCAGTAATTCGCAGGAAGATCCAGCACAAGATCTCCCCAGGGAGCAGAGATTGTTTCCCTCTTAATGCCCCATCGCCCTTCCCAGGATTCGGTGCTGTCATCCTTGACTTCTCTTCCTCCTCCTGAAATATTTTTTGCCACCTGATAGGCATAACCGGCCTCGAGAAATATTCCCAGGCTTTTAAACAGAGGATAGACGAGCCGACCTCCAACATCCAGGGCGATTCCTGTTCCGCTTCCCTTCTCCTCAAGCGTCCCTGAGCTTTGGAAGGTGAGCCATGTGTAGTCTGTTCCTTGCATCCACCATTCATAGCTCCAATCCGACATGTAGTGACACTCGATAAACATGGGCCCTCCGGTTAAATAGCCTTCCACTGTCACTGTATTCTTGATTTCTTTCATTATGTGGATTCCAAGCGAGGGGACATAAGCCTTTGCCGAAAGTAAATAGGGGGAGTACACCAATTCTTCTACATACTGCTCGTTAGAAAGTTCATTCCTGGTGTATTGGAGTTCAATATCGGATCCATTCCTGCTGGTGAGGTATGTGAATCCTAAAGACACAGCAATCGTTTGGTTGAGATGGTATTTCAACCTTGCCCCGAAAGGAAAGGCTTTCTTAATCATCTGTCGTTCCTTATCTTGCGTCTTGGTCCAGGATTGGATTTGGTTGTTTATTTGTAAGTAATCGAGGTAAGTATCATAAGAAAAAGTCTGAATCCCGTTATCATAAGAAATGAAGAGATTCAGATCCGAAGGATTAAACGTCGTATAACCTCCATAGAGTTCGATCTGAAATTTTTTACGTCTGATGATTTCAACGTCATTTGAATTGTCAGCCCAGACAGCGCGAGGATTCATGGTAAGAAAAAGCAGCAGGAAGAGCCCCATGAGTCGGTTGATGAAGCCATGAGATTTATTTTTGATATTCGCAATTTTCATTTTTTTGCCTCCCCCTTTCCTGCAAGGTTGATTCCTTTCTCCGATAGCCAAGCAGAGACATCATTGAGGAGCTCCTCGGGTTGAGTCAGTGAGACAGCATGACAGCTCGAGGAATAAAGAGGAAACCGAATCGTTCTCGTATCCAGATTTTGTATGTTTGGAAAGGCTGAGTGGTGATAATTTAGTAAGATATATCCCGGACGGTCTTCTCCATTCATAGGATGTTTGATGTGCTGCGCAGACTCCACGATATCATCATGTCTGGCCAGGCTGGGAGGGATGGCCGCCGAATACACGACAAGATCTAAAGCGGCATTGGTGCTAAATGTGTGTGTGTGGGCGACATTCTGCAGAAACATTCGTCCCAAAAGAGATTCATAGATGGTTACCTCATACCCCCTTACTATCGCGACATTATAAACATGGAAGGCCCAGTTCGCATTACCATTGCTGGACATGTAGTACCGATCCCACGGTTGGAGTATGCCAAAAACCGTGTCCATGTCACCTGGCTCTTGATTTGCCTCATTAGCTTCCTGGATGGCCGGCTCTATAAAATGAAGTTTGATCAGAGGGGTTAGCGAGGCAAGTGCAGGTAGAATATTGTAAGGATAGTCTGTCCTGATCACCCTGTAGGCTTGAGTCCGTGCAGAGGCATATAGCTGGGGAATAGCCGTCACATCCATCCCAGTCATCAGGGTGAGATTTTGCCTGTAATGAAGCAGCCTTGCTGCATTACTGAAAAATCCATTCAGCCAGCCTGCTGGTTTGGTGTATATGTAATAATCGCGATCGGCCACATCCCTGACATAATAAAGGGGATCCTCATGAATGTTTGGATCATACGGAATGCCTGTTTGCTGCTCCAGCTGATCGATGAGACCACCGGGTTGGAGGATCAGATTGTTTGTTATCTGTGTTTGATATCCATAGGAGATGGCGGGTTGGATGAGGATCTGATGACCAAATTGTTCTGTGATGACTTCAGGTGGAACAATCTGACCTTGGTAATCAGGAAACACATCATCGAAGTGAGCTTGTATTTCGTCGACCAATGCTTCATCCTGGTACATCTGGGCACCGTTTCCGTACTCGGTGTAATTGAGAAGTAAATGGTGCATACATATGGTTCGTATACCTCCATAACTTTCCCCGACGATGACCACAGGATTTTTTCGAAGTTCGGGATGGCTGGCAAGAAAGCGCAGGAGAACGCGTATGAAATCAGCGGCATCGAAAAAAGGATTGAAATTTTGTGCGTTGAATTCTCTGAATCTTAGGCCTTCATCCTGGATGTTTTTATCTTGACTCATCAGATTGTAGGAAAAACCTGCCTCTCTTGCGTCGATGTAGAGGAGATTTCCCAACTGAGTCCAGGAATAGGGATTAGGTATAAAAATATCTCCTCCGCCGGTCTCAATCTTGTTATCCAGGGTAAATTCAGAAGTGTACATGCTCATCAGTCCCGAACAGGTCGCACTTCCTGGACCGCCGTTGAAAAAGACAAAAAGAGGCTTTTCCAGGCTATTTTTGTCGGCGGTATGAAAACTGTACCAGATTCGGGCCTCAGAAGACTTCAGAAGTAGCCTGGAGAAATGATCTCCGTAGTGGAAATAAAAGGTGATGGGTTCTATGGTCATGAATCCGGCTTCGTTCTGAAGAGACTGTTCAGTTTCTTTACAGTGGAGAGGATTGGAGATGAACATTACAGAAAGTAAAAGATACAGAATGACAGAGTAGATACGTTTCATGGGCCCTCCTTCAGAGAGAGTAGGATATTCTCATTGATTTAAAATTCAGCAAATAATGTGCCATCTTCAATTCTTAATTTGGGGACAGTATACGCGATCACCGAATTCTTACCTATCAGGTCTAGTAGAGCATTCATTCTGGAAAAGGATTCTTGAAACAACAAACCTGTGTATTTGTTTTCAAGGCTGAGGGATCTACAATTGTGAGCAATTGGGTATACTATCCCTGGAATAGGAGTTGCGAGAAATAAGTAATCGCGTATACTGTCCCCAAATTAAGGTCCCCAAATTAAGAGAGGGATGAGTTGGAGCGGACAACGATAGATGTTACAATCGCATGGTGGAGCAAAAATGCTAGGCAAATTGTTTGATAAAATTTGCTTCAATATGTTGATTCTTGTTATTGTTGTTCTTGTCCTCGGAGGTTTTGAATTGTTTGAAGGACCTAAATGGAAGCAATCTAAAACGATCCTCCCCCAAATAGTGGGGATGTGGACAGGACCCGATTCACCCCAAATCGTGACCGCTGAAAATATATTTGAATATATGGATGGGGCAGGAGAGCTGTATCTCGGCTACCAGTTTGATTACCTAGAAGTCTATGAGTACAGAGCACAGAATCAACCGGAAATCCTTGTGGAGCTGTATTTCATGAAGGCATCGGATGATGCTTTTGGCTTGCTGTCCTTGGATTGGGGCGGCGAACCGGTGAAGCTGAATCCAGCCTCTCGGGGGGAACATAGTATCGATGATTCGCAGTGGCCACAGGTTCTATATGGCGAGGGGCTGCTGCGATTGTGGTCGGATAATGTCTATGCCAGAGTCATGGCGACTCGAGAGACATCTGAATCTAAAAAGGCTGTTTTGACACTCGGCCGTTTGATCACCGAGGACCGCAAGAATCCTTCCCCTCCAAATCTGATGGACAAGCTTCCTGCTTCCTTCGAGCCAAATTGGATTCTTCGCAGAGACAGGGTCAGTTTCTTCAGGTCTCATCTGATACTGAATTCGCTCTATTACCTGGGGCATGAAAACATGCTGGAACTGGATCTCACCTCTGAGGGTGTCTCCGCACCCTACGAAAAAAGGGATTCCTCAGGGGATCTGCAGCGCATCCAGGTCCTTCATTTAGGTTATGCAGATCCCACGCGGGCAGAAAATGCACTCGTACATTTCCACAGAGTCTATCTAGCCGAGCATCCTCCCCCTGAACACTCTGATTTTTCGCTAAAAGTTGTGAATGTCTTTCCGTTAGAGGATGGCTGGATGGGATACAGATTGAAGGAAAATACCTTAGCATTTGTCTTTGAATGTCCTATCCAGGAGACGGTGAGGACAATACTCGAACAAATAAATTAGAAGATCACTCAGAAGGAGGTATGAATGGCAAAAGAGAAAAAGCCGGTGACACGAAGAGATTTTCTTCGAGGAACCCTTGGGACAACTCTCGGAGCATCTCTTATAGGATCGAAGTTTCTCAAGGCAGGGGGGATGACGACAGGCGGAGTGGCGTCTGATTCAAGTCTGGTGACAATTGTCCGAGACAAGGGCGCCATGGATTCTGACAACACAGTCAACTCGGATGTCTTGAAAGCCATGCTCGATGAGACGTTGACCAAGTTTACAGGCAAGCCGACTGCAAAGGATGCCTGGCTCAGCCTTGTTACACCTGAAGATACGATTGGGCTGGTTCCTACACCCCATCTCAATCCCACCCACCAGGAAGTCGTGGATGCCGTCAAAAGTTCGCTCATCGAGGCCGGAATCCCTGAAGAGAAAATTCTTGGAGCCCAAGGAGGTCCGGATAAGCCAAAAGCCTGTACAGCCCTGATCGGACTCCCGGGTCTCAAAGCCCACTGGTTGACTGGAATCGGGACGGTCATGAAGCTTTACATCCTTTACTCTGGGAGTCCTAGAAACTATCACGATGAAAACAGCGCCAAGCTCGGGGAAATTTGGAACTATCCTTTTGTCAAAGGAAAGACCAAACTGGTCCTTGTCGATGCCCTTCATCCCCTCTGTGATAAGGGACCTCAGCCGGATCCCCGCTACAAGTGGCCCTACAACGGTTTAATTGCAGGGACAGATCCCGTGGCTGTGGAAACAGTCTGTCTGCGGATCATCATGGAGAAACGGAAAGCCATGAGAGGAGAAGATTGGCCGCTGTCACCTCCTCCGCTTTGTGTAGAGACTGCAGATAAGGTTTACGGATTGGGTACCAGCAACTGGGAGAGCATCAAGGTTGAACACTACGGCTGGGACCAGGATTTACTGCTCGGCTAACCGTAGCAGATGCAGTAAAAATCCATAGAGGCATTGCTACAGGTTTTCGATATTTCTTTCCATGGAACAGAAAATTCAGATTTCAAAAGAAAAGGATTAGGGGGCGTTTTTCTAAAATTTATTTGAAAAGCTCAAGCGAAGAATCAAAAGACCATGAAAAGACGAGAATTTCTCAAACGGGCTGGATATGGATCATTGGCCGTTATGGCCGGAGGTGGCGTAAGCGGGCTCAATTTGTCCTGTAAAACAGGAAAGAAGAGCAAACCTAACATCATTTTTATCCTGGCTGATGATCTGGGATACGGTGACCTTTCCTGCTACGGACAGAAAAAATTCGAGACCCCATATCTTGACCGGATGGCGGCTGAAGGCATGCGCTTCACAGATCACTATTCGGGAAGCACGGTCTGTGCACCGGCACGCTGTTCGCTGATGACAGGATTTCACACAGGACATGCATGGGTGCGGGGCAATTGGGGAGGTGGTCCCCACGGCTGGGGCGCTTGCCTGGAACTCCGTCCCGAGGATGTGACGGCAGCAGAACTTCTCAAAAAAGCTGGATACGCAACAGGAGCCTTCGGCAAGTGGAGCCTGGGTGTGGCGGAGACGACCGGCGCACCCTGGAAAAAGGACGTCGATGAATGGTACGGGTACCTCAATCAGGGCAGGGCGCATTTTTACTATCCGGAGTATTTGTATCACAACGATAAAAGAGTTGTACTCGAAGGCAATGCCGATGGTCAGCGGGAACAATACTCCCATGATCTGATCACGGAAAAAGCGTTGGAGTTTGTGAAGAGGAACAAAGACCGCACATTTTTCCTCTACTGGGCAATCACCATCCCTCATGCAGAGTTGTTGGTGCCTGAAGACTCCTTGAGTGAGTTCAGGGGGAGGTATCCGGAAACGCCATATGTCGGCGAGCATTATGCTTCACAGGAGGAGCCGCGGGCAGTTTTTGCCGGGATGGTGACACGAATGGACCGGGATATCGGCCGTCTGGTCGGAAGACTCAAAGAACTGGGGATCGATGAGGATACGGTGGTGATGTT
>JGI24422J19971_10001383_pt1 | contig 14698 bp, 16 predicted proteins | sample DeeMarSWOR152_54_FD_19971 | JGI IMG/M metagenome (IMG submission 19971) | reverse complement strand
AATCTCTCTTGCCTTTTCTGCCATAGCATCGTTCGCCAGCCGGTATTCAACTAACTCCTCACATCGTTCCTTATTCTGGTAAGAGTAGACATCAGGCTCGGCGGTCTCGCGGAGGATGACCTCCATAACCCCTAAGGCTGTTGCGTCTTTTCCCGTACCCACGATTCCCACGGTAAACTCCCGTCCCGGCAAAAAGGCCTCAACGAGAACCGGTTGTTTGTATGCGAATAAAGATCGTGCGCACACGGATATGAGCTGGCTCTCGCTCCAGATCTTGGATGCGGCAGTAATTCCCTTGCTGGTGCCTTCAGCGACCGGTTTGGCAAACATGGGGAACGGAAGGTCAAACATTTCCAGGTCCGACATCCTTTCAACCACGCGGAAATCGGGCGTGGGAATGCCGAGGTCGCGGACCACTGCCTTGGTCATAGCCTTGTGGAGGGTGAGGCACAGCACTAAAGGATCGGAAAAGGTATAGGGTATTTCATAAGCATCCAGCAACGCTGGCACTTGTGCCTCCCGGCCAAAGCCCCTGAAGCCTTCGGCGATGTTAAAAACCATGTCCCACCGGTCTCCGGCAGCGAGACGCCTTGTGAGGTTTTTGATATTGCCTATGCGATCTGTCTCGTAACCCAAATCCTGGAGGGTTTGCTCGATAGCGTGGATGGTGTCGTCACGATCAAATTCAGCCGTTTCCTCTTCGCTGAAGCCATCTGTGAGGTAATCTTCCCGAAGATCATATGTTATTCCTATGCGCATCAATGCCCCCTGTCCTTAATGTAATGACGGAGTGTTTGGTTCTCTTGAGCCCAACGTGCTGCTTGGGTTGGGATAACGATAGATATGCCCTCGGTAATTCTTGAGCAATAGATCATCTCCATCCCGCCCAACAAGGCATGTTGGGAGGACTGGAATTTTGCCGCCGCCCCCTGGGGCGTCGATCACGTACATTGGCACACCGTAGCCAGTGGTGTGGCCACGTAATCCCTGGATAATCTCAACGCCTTTTTCTACTGGTGTCCTGAAGTGAGCAGAGCCCAAAATGGGATCGCATTGGTACAGATAGTAAGGCCTGACTCTTATTCGCAGAAGCCCATGCATCAGCTCCTTCATGGTTTCCACGTTGTCATTGACACCCGCCAGAAGAACGGTTTGACTGCCAAGAGGAATACCGGCATCCGCAAGGCGCCCACACGCCTCGGCTATCTCGGGAGTCAGCTCATCTGGATGGGTGAAGTGAATGCTCATCCACAGTGGGTGGTAACGTCTGAGCATCCGAGCAAGGGCTGGTGTNANCCGCTGTGGCAAAACCACGGGTACCTTTGTCCCTATCCGCAGGAACTCCACATGGCGTATTCTGTGTAATCGTGCGAGTAGCCATTCCAACTTTTCGTCCGAAAGGGTCAGAGGATCCCCGCCTGAGATCAGGACATCACGAACACAGGAGTGTGATTCAATATAGGCAAGGGCATTCTCCAATTGTGCCCTATTAAAGGCCAATTTAGCTCGATTTCCCACAAGGCGCGAACGTGTGCAGTATCGGCAGTACGTCGCACAGAAGTCCGTGACCAGTAAAAGAACGCGATCAGGGTATCGGTGGACCAAGCCCGGTACTGGGCTATCATGGTCTTCCCCGAGAGGGTCGATTGCCTCGCCGGGAGAGCAGACATGTTCAGCTGCAACTGGCACTACCGTGCGTCGAAGAGGTTGTTGTGGATTGTCTTTTTGAAGGAGGCTTGCGTAGTAGGGGGTGATCGCCATGGGGAGCTGGCTTGCTGAGGAGGCGCTCCCTGCTCGTTCATCCTCTGAAAGTTGGAGGATACGGCTCAGCTTGTTTATATCTCTAATCCGTTCACGCAACTGCCACCGCCAATCGTTCCATTCTGTGACAGTTGCCTCCGGGAAAAAGTGTCTTCTGAACACCAAGGTGCGCGGGCTAGATCGCAACCTTGGAATCAAGGGGGCCTTTCGGAAGAAGGCCCCTCGATTAGCTGTGCTTATCTCTGAGAAATCAATAACTGTTTTTGCCTTCAATTCCCCGGACCCGCCATGCGTACCCGGGGGCTCCAATTCCTCCGTGTTAAGTATGTCCTGTGCCATTTCTCAAGTTTTCCCCCGTCTTTCTCAATATCAAAGTTTATCTAACCATCCGCTAACTTGCTACGCAGTCGTCGTGTTTTGTGTGACCTGGGAATTTAGATTTCAGGTACCATTGGCTTTTGCTCAAACAAATCTCCCCGTGATCCCGTATCCTTTATTACGCTATATTCCTTTACGGAGATTAGCCTTTTATCTTCTTTTTCCCGCACAACACCACTTACTTCCACTTCCTCTTGAGTCAAACCTAGAAGCTGTTTGCCCGTTTCATCTTTGTTGACATGATATTCATTCTCGTCGTGACTCGAAATGGCTACGGAGATGGCATTACCACTTTCGTCCCAATCAACAGGGATAACGACGCCTCTAACGGTGGTAAGGTTTTCACCCGCTTTCATCTTCTCACCGCCTCCCTTTGTTTATAGATCTCGAAAAGATTTTGCCGGTCAATTCCCTCGCCTCCGGCTTCTTTTCTGTCGTTAGGCAGCCTTACGCATCGGCTCAGATTTCTTTTTCTCTTCAATTTGGGCTTTCCATGATCTCCTGTCATACCAACCCTCGAACAGGATCAGTTCAGGATGCTCGTCAAGCGAAATGTAGTCCATCACGTCTATGCCTTTTGCAGCTGCCTGAGTCTGATCAAAAACCCGCACATTATAGCGGTGTTTCCCTCTCCGGGTTTTGCGTACAACACTTCTGAGACTCCACACCCAATCGGGATCTTTGCCCAGGTGCACTATTAAATCCCTTCCCACCGCTTGGGGCAGAATCTGTGGTTTCCTTAACCTCTCTACATTTGCCCTTGAGGGCCTCCCCGTTTCATCTTTGCTTTTCCAAAAATCCCAAAACATCCTTTCCCTCCCAATTAGGTTTTTCGCATTTTAGTATTCAAATGAGCAATAGACATGCCAGGGCCATAACCTATTGATATCACGTACATCTTTGAATTGTAGATGAGTGGCCATCAGAACTGAGAGTTCCGATGCTCATGCGGCGACGCATGGTTTAGGGGAATAACGGAAATGATGAGATAGTCTAACATATTGGATTTAGCAGGAAATCTGAGAACAAGAAACGTGAGTTCCGATACTTTTGATTTCGGAACATCCTATTCCGACTAACATGGGTTTTGGGCATAATCGGAGTTTTTGCGGAATGGCATTGGATGACGACTTCAAGAGATGTGGAAATGCGGCTCAGGACTTCCTGGGTGGACGCTTATAATTTGTAGTGCTCTTTTCGAATGTCATATTTCTTCATTAGCTTGTGGAGCTGTCGGGTGGTTATGCCCGCTTCCTGTGCAGAGTCCTTTATTCGCCCCCTTTTTTTTGTCAGAAGGCTGTTCAGATAGTTTCTTTCAATCTCCTCCACAGCCTTGTGCCGTACCTCAGCCAGGGTGAGGTGAGCACCTACGGCAATACTTGTTCGAGGGATTTTTGATTCGAAAAGCTCGCTTGGGAAGCTTTGCGGGGTCAGTATGGAAGAGGGTTCCAGGATGTAGGCTCGTTCCATGAGGTTTTCCAGTTCCCGAATATTTCCCGGCCAGGAGTAATCTTTGAAGGCCTCCAATACCTGGGGGTGAACGTCGTGAATCTCCTTGGAGCCGAATCTGTTCATCCTCCTTAAGAACACCGCAACCAGATGAGGGATGTCTTCAATACGTTCCCTGAATGGGGGGACTTCAATGGGAAAGACATTCAATCGGTAATAGAGATCCCTTCTAAATTGACCTTGTTCACACATCTTCTTCAGATCGGTATTAGTGGCTGCAATAACCCTCACGTCTGCTTCGATGGTTGCTTCCCCCCCAACCCGTTGAAAGGTCCTATCCTGGAGTATTTGTAAGAGCTTGATCTGGGCCGAGGGAGTGAGGGTGCCGATCTCATCGAGGAAGATCGTTCCGCCCTTGGCTATCTCAAATTTCCCCAATTTTCTTCTGACCGCCCCCGTAAAGGAGCCTTTCTCGTGTCCGAAAAGCTCACTTTCCAGGAGGGTGTCTGGAATTGCTCCGCAGTGGACGCTGATAAATTGGGCATCCCGCCGGTTGCTGTGGCGATGAAGTAGTTTAGCAAGCTCACCTTTCCCTGTTCCCGTCTCACCGACCAGCAGAACAGTGCTTCTGGTTGGAGCTACGGAGCGTATCTTCTCGTAGGCCTTCTTCATCACGGTGCTGTTCGTGCGAACGAATTCCAGTGAGTCGCTTTGCCAAAACTGATCACGTAGATGGTCCAGTTCGGACTCCACCATTAAAGACTCATGAAGCACGTCGGTTACGTGTTGCACCTCAGCCGGATCTACGGGGTAGGTGATGTAATCGCTGGCCCCGGCCTTCACAGCCATCACGGCCTCTCTGATCATCTCTTGGGGCGACATGACAATCACTTCAATGGTGGGGTACAGGTTCCAGAACGGTTCGAGCGCAGTCTTATATCCGTTACCGGAGGCGGATTCTCTGAGCATCACAAGATCAATAAACACAAAATCCGCGCGTTTCTTCCGAAGCCTCTCGAGCGCAGCATCCTTGGTAAGTGCGTTATCAACGGTGTGTCCTTGCCCAAGAGATCTGTGGATAGTACGAAAAGCCTCTTGCTCTTTTGACACGACTAGAACGGATCCCATCTCTTCTCCTAAAGCATCATACCTTCATGAGTCAAAGCTTCGAAGGGATATTCAACCAAGACGAAACGCACCCCACAAACTCAAGCCACAGCTGTGTGAGCTCTGGTTTTTGGGAAGGGATTCAACCAGTTCCACCAACCTCTTCGCAGTTTCGTAGGATGAGTTCCTTCTTACATAAACCTCTGAAATATGCAAGCTTCTCTTGAGCTCTCCCCTTCTTCAAAGACTGTTAGGAGTGCTTCTCCCGATGCAGAGTACTTGATCACCTCCTTGTCAAAGGTCTTGATCTCAATCCCCTTTACCCAAGTCATTCAACTGTTTTGGAAACTCACTTTCAAATAGCAAAAGGTAGGCCAAACTTAACTGATTGATGTTTCTTTTGTTTTTCTGATTCTGAGGCAAGGATTTTCAAAACCCTCAGGTCCGACATTTTGGGATTCCTATCCAACCTGGAAAAAGATAGGTGCAAGTCATTGATTTTATTGGGTATTTAATAATAAGAACCGAGGGTTCTACTAGCTAAAATATAGGAACTCATAGTTATCATATATTTGGAAAATGAAAATATAGCCTCATATCGAATCAGCCCACGGGAACAACTAGAACTTTGAGTTCCGAAGGCGCAAATATCGGAATCTAGAGTTCCTGTCGATCAATCTATATTCATTTCAACAGGTTAAGAGGATGTGAAAAATCATCCGCTAAACAACGTCTCCATGCCCTTGCAGAAATAGGAACTGTCAGTTCCGATATGCATGTACCTGTGATCAGATAAAGTAGAGAATTCAATGACTTATTGCTCTGGCACAAGTATTGCCATTGTTTCGTCATGGAATAGCGTCGCAAAATAAGGGGGTTCAGTCTATGAAAATAATACCTTTGCGCGATAGGGTCCTTTTGAAAAGGCTGGGAGAAGAGGAAAAGACAAAGGGTGGGATTATCATTCCGGATACAGCCAAGGAAAAGCCGATGCAGGGCAAGGTCCTGGCTGTCGGGAAAGGCGAGATCAACAAGGATGGTAAGTTAATTCGCATGGACGTTAAGGAGGGAGACACGGTGCTCATAGGCAAGTACACCGGAACTGAGATCAAGATCGAAGGTGAGGACCAGCTGATTGTGCGTGAGAATGAGATCCTTGGCATTATTAAGGAATAGGCAGTGGCAAAAAAGAGGAGGCTTAAATGGCTAAGGAATTACGGTTTAACCAACGGGCCAGGGAAGAGGTTCTAAGAGGGGTGAATATCCTTGCGGATACTGTGAAACTAACCTTGGGTCCCAAAGGCCGCAATGTGATTCTAGAGAAAACCTTCGGTTCCCCGACCATTACCAAGGACGGGGTAACCGTTGCAAAGGAGATCGAACTTGAGAATAGGTTCGAGAACGTGGGAGCCCAAATGGTCAAGGAGGTTGCCAGCAAGACATCGAGTGAGGCCGGTGACGGCACCACTACGGCAACGATCCTCGCGCAGGCCATCTACCGTGAAGGATCGAAGCTGGTTGCGGCAGGTCACAACGCCATGGCCCTAAAGCGTGGCATTGATAAAGCAGTTGTTGCAGTGGTGGAGGAGCTCAAAAAGCTCAGCGACCCCACCACGGACCAGAGGGAGATTGCCCAGGTTGGTACCATCAGTGCCAATAATGATGAGTCTATCGGCAATATTATCGCCGATGCCATGGACAAGGTAGGTAAAGAGGGCGTGATCACGGTAGAGGAAGCCAAGGGCATGGAGACCACCCTAGAGGTGGTTGAGGGCATGCGATTCGACCGAGGCTACATCTCGCCTTATTTCATCACTGATCCCGAGCGCATGGAGGTTGTCCTGGATGAGCCGTACATCCTCATCCATGAGAAAAAGCTCAGCGTCATGAAGGATATGGTGCCCGTTCTTGAGCAGATCGCCAGGATGGGCAAGCCGCTCCTGATCATCGCCGAGGATATAGAAGGGGAGGCCCTCGCCACACTGGTTGTGAATAAGCTGCGGGGAACCCTGCACTGTGCAGCTGTCAAGGCTCCTGGATACGGTGACCGGCGCAAGGCTATTTTGGGCGACATTGGGGTTTTGACGGGTAGTGGCGTAATCAGCGAGGATCTAGGCACCAAGCTCGAGAATGTCAGGCTGGAGGATATGGGTACAGCGAAGCGGATTACTATAGACAAAGACAATACCACCATTGTGGATGGCGCTGGCAATCGGGAGGCCATTGAAGGCAGGATCAAGCAAATCCGGAGCCAGATCGAGGATACCACCAGTGACTATGACCGGGAAAAGCTGCAGGAGCGTTTGGCCAAGCTTATAGGCGGGGTGGCGGTGATCAAAGTGGGCGCGGCCACCGAGCTTGAGATGAAGGAAAAGAAGGCACGGGTTGAGGACGCACTAAACGCCACGAAAGCCTCCGTGGAAGAGGGTATTGTTCCCGGAGGTGGGGTGGCATTGCTCCGTTGCATTCCCGCTCTGCAGACTTTGAAGGTTGACGGAGAGGAAGCCTTCGGTGTGAATATCGTGAAGCGGGCACTGGAGGAACCGATTCGGCAGATTGCGAACAATGCGGGCCACATGGGCTCGGTGGTGGTCCAACGCGTCAAGAGTGAAAGCGGGTCCTTCGGCTTCAACGCAGAGGCTGGGGTTTATGAGGATCTGATGAAATCAGGGATCGTCGATCCGGCCAAGGTGACCCGTCTCGCACTTCAGAATGCCACGAGCATTGCAGGGCTCCTTTTGACTACCAACGTTGTGGTTACCGAGAAGCCCAAGAAGGGAAAAGGCCCGCAGATGCCGGCGGAGTACTAATAAGACCCCGCTTTTTCATCGGAAAAGACTAACGGATCGATTACGGCTGAGCCAGGAGGGGCTTGCTCGTTATGGTTGTGCCTAAACCCTTTTCGCACCGAATCAAAAACATAGGCTTTGTCTCCACAAGGATCGCTGGGACGGATGGGGTTTCTCTGGAGATCCAGAAATGGGCGGATGTACTTGAAAGGAATAGATACAATTGCTTTTACTTTGCCGGGAGTTTGGACAGGCCACCGAGGAAATCCCTTCTGGTGAAAGAAGCCTATTTTGAACATCCAGTGATACAGGAAATCGGCAGGGATTTGTTTGGCAAGATCACGCGAAAAAGGGAAACATCGGAGGCTATTCAGAAAGTCAAGGAAAGACTAAAAGGTGTGCTGTATCATTTTGTGAAGAAGTTTGACATAGATCTAATAGTTGCCGAAAATGCGCTGTCTATCCCTATGAACATCCCCCTTGGCGTTGCCATCACCGAATTCATTGCTGAAACGGGGATTCCCACCATTGCCCACCACCACGATTTTTCCTGGGAAAGGGATCGATTTCTGATGAACTCGTGCAGGGACTACCTTAACATGGCATTTCCCCCTGACCTTCCTCCTATTCAGCATGTTGCGATAAATTCCCTGGCATCTCAGCAGCTGAGCTTCAGGAGAGGGATCTCTAATGTTGTCATCCCCAACGTCTTGGATTTTGCCACAGAGCCCCCGGAGCCCGACGGCTATTGTGCCGACTTACGAGAAAGGATTGGATTGCAAGAGGGTGATCTTTTTATTTTGCAACCCACAAGGGTTGTGCCTCGGAAATGGATCGAACGGTCTATTGAAATCGTGAGGAAGTTGAAGGTCCGCAATCCCCTGCTGGTCATCTCCCATGCAACAGACGATGAAGGCGGCGATTACAATATGCTCATTGAAGACTATAGCAGGAGCATGGGGGTGCGGGTTGCCCATATTGACCATCTCATATCATCCCAAAGGGGTGAAAATGAAAAAGGAGAAAAACTCTATACCATTGCCGATATCTACCAGAATGCCGACTTGGTTACTTACCCCAGCGGGTATGAGGGCTTTGGAAATGCCTTTCTTGAGGCGATTTATTATAGGAAACCGATTGTCGTCAATCGCTACTCCATTTACGTAGCAGATATAGAGCCAATGGGATTTGATGTAGTCGTTATGGATGGCTTTGTTTCTTCNCGNGCCATCAGGGAGATTGAGGGGATACTAAAGGANAGAGATAGGCTGGAAGCGATGGTTGAGNGCAATTATGAAATCGGCGAGCGGTATTTCTCCTATGAGGTTCTGGAGGATAAGTTGCTCCATCTTATCCGTGCATTTGGATGACAGATATGAAGCAGAGCAATGGAAGTGTAGTAAATAGACCCAGGTATTAGATTATGGCACCCTATTTTAAGATCTCCGTTCACAGAAACGATGAGAATCTGCATTTGAAATTAATGGGCGATTTCGATGAGACCTCAGCTCACGAGCTCATCAATATTCTGAAACGGTGCGCTGGTCGCACCTCAAGAGTTTTCATACATACCAGTTGTTTGCGGAGAATACATCATTTAGGAGTAAAAGCGCTTCATAAGAATCTTAACGGTCTGAAGGGAAAATCTACACAAATTATATTTACCGGTGAGCACGCTTTTCGACTAGCACCGGAAGGACCTATGCCCTTTAATACTATCGTATCAAGCGTATCACAGGTTCCAGGATATGGGACACCGATTACGTTTCTGCCGCTCCATGAGCGTCGAGGAGAAAATGAAGCACCTCATAAGAGCTTTGATGATTCGATTGGCCGGCAAGGGAATGGAGGTTAGCGACATTCCCGCCTACATCAGAAATGTGGCCAATAGCGCTATTGCGCACCCCATGCTGAGTCTGGAACAATTGAATGATGAGCTAAGACTCTTGGGTTGGGAGAACGTAGACCTGGATGATAATACGCTTCAGCTCATATTAACCATTTTTCAATCGGATTCAGCGTATGAACCATCCAAGTAGTTCAACTGAACCTTAGAACCGCAACGTCATCGAAACTCCCTGAGAAGAGGGGACCGCCCCGCCACTTAGGCTGGAGAGCCGTACAAAAGTCTGGGGGACTAAAGGATGGATCAAGAAGCCAGACCGCTCAATAAACGGGGAGAGAGAAATATCTACTGCCCCCACTATAAGGATTGCCTCGATTATGCGGTTGACTGCTCATGGCCTTCATGGAACTGTTCTGAGTGCCCGCATAAAACGGTGCAGGCAATGCCCGAATGTGAATTCGAAATTAACAATGAAGATCCGTCTTACGTTATTTCACCGGATGTTACCCGAGGGTTTGGACTAAGTGAGTTAGACTAGGAAGACAGAACTCGAGCTATGCGACCGACCTGCTTCTTACAACATTGCCTCCTCATTGCTGAACTTGAGAGGATATAGATATTCTCTATAGTGCTATGGGTTATGTTTGGAATTACCCGGATATGTGCCATTAGGGTCAATCACTAAGCGTGTATGCCCTGGTGAATAACTTATTGAAGGATAAATCCAACATGAAAAAATCCGTGGGGATATGGGTTGACCATAAGAAGGCCATTATTGTGTCACTGAGAGAAGGCCAGGAGAGACTTACGCGTATCGAATCGGGTGTAGAACCCCGTGTCCGCTTGTCTGGCGGGTCTCGCTCATCCACACCTTATGGCCCACAAGAAGGGCCTTCTGAAAGAGGAATAGAAGAACGACGGAACCGTCAATTAAGCCGGTATTACCGAAGAATTATCCGAAGGATTGGTGATGCATGGAGTATCTTGATCTTTGGACCAGGTGAGGCAAAGGTTGAATTAGAAAGGGAAATGAAAAGATCAAAGACCCTTGCCTCAAGGATAGTAGGCATTCAGCCCGCCGATAAAATGACCGAGAGACAAATAGCGGCCAAGGTAAGAAAATTCTTTGCTTCAGATTCTCCTTAAAGCACCTTCCGAGGACCGAGCATGATTCGGCTACCGGCCTCTGAGCATAAGATTGGCAAAAGGGCAAGTGCAACGCTAGGGGGCCAAGACTATTTCTCGGCCCAACTGTCAGCTATAGAAACGTCTATTTCTACCGGTACCTTTTTGAGATAATACCGCCCGGCTCTCTCCATGGTTTCTTTTAAGATTTGGGCAGCTTTTTGGGCTTTATCAACTGGCGCTTCTAGGTTAATCTCATCATGCACCATAGAGTTAATCCTGGATTCCGTCCCTTCCAACTCTTTTGGCAGCATGGCCAGGGCCTTCTTCAATATGTCGGCTGCACTTCCCTGTACGGGACTGTTGAGTAGTTCCGTCAGAGGGGGTTTATCTTGCCAGGTCCTTCTTCTTCCAGCAAGAGTCCTGGTTTCTCTTTGAAGGGAACGAGCTGTTTGCGAATGCCAATGAGCTAGCCCTTGATAAGCAGCAAAAAATTTGCCCCTAAACGTCTCTGCCTCCTGCAACGACATTTCTACCCCATAGGTGTTTTGAGCATAGGCCATCAAGCTTTGTGAACCCATAGCGTACATCAAACCGAAGTTAACTGCCTTGGCTGCCTGTCTTTCTTTTTTTGTCACCTGATCAAGGGGCTTATCCATTACAAGGGCAGCAGTTAATCTATGTAGATCCTGCCTCTTTCTGTAAGCTTGAATCATTCGTGTGTCGTTGCTCATTTCAGCTGCCACCCGTAGCTCGATCTGTGAGTAGTCTGCAATCATCATTTTGTAGCCTGGTGACGGGATAAAGCAGCCCCGAAAGGCCTTGTCCCTGGGTATCTGTTGAAGATTTGGGTTCCTACAGGAAAACCGTCCTGTTGCTGTTCCAATCTGTCGGTACTCAGGGTGTATTCTTCCAGTTGATGGGTGAATGTGTTTTGGGATAGCATGGGCAAAGGCCTGCACGAGCTTGGATACCCTGCGGTACAGTTCAAGGTCTTTGACAGACCTGTACTGCTTCCTCAATGGACCCAAAGTTGCTCGATCGGTTCTCTCAATGGCTAACCCTTTTGCTCTTAAAGCTTGGAGTAACTGTTGTGGGCTGGCCAGGTTTATCTCTCCGAGTTCCTGATGGAGAGTAAGCTCCAGGCGGGCTTTTTCTTGTTGCAGTTTTGAGCTCAAGGCTTGCCATTTATCCAAATCCAGCAACATACCATTGAGCTCCATCTCCGCAACCGGGGGAATGCATTCAAACTCCAGGTGGGCCGTTCCCATTAGTCCGGCTTCCTTTAGGTCAGAAATCAGGCCCTTTGCCAATCGCTTGATTACTGGAATATCTAGAGCTGAGTTTTTCAACTGATTCCCTGCAATCCGTTCGCCCAGATAGTCTGTTGCAAGATCAGCCAGGGCTTCGCCTCTGCTAGCCATTCCTGCTGTCAAGAGCTGGTGAGCCAAGAGGGTATCAAACAATGCCCCATTCACCTGTAATCCGGCCCTCCGCAAGAACTTGAGCTGGAGCTTGGCGTTATGGAACACTTTTGTTCCGGGGCTTTTCAATACCTCGCTGACTAATTCAGTAGTCTGCGTGGTTGCATTCCCTGGATTAATTGTCACAACCGGCCGGCTGGGGCCTGCGAGCTGTATCAGCCTTATGTTGTCTGTGAATGGGTCAACTCCGGTTGTCAGTATGTTGACCATCAACGGACTAGCATTCCGCAATTGAGAAAGTGCGTCCTTCACAGAGTCCTCATCTGCAGAGAGCGATCATATCCAGTTTTTGTAGGAATATTGGTAGCTTATATTATTCTATGCTGTCTCACTTTTCTATGAGTGTCAACTCATAACTTCCCCATCTCCCATCTTTTTTGGTATCATCCCATGGGCCTGAAGTAATCCCAATCTACCTTAACGTTGGATAGCCTGTAACAGCGTTGGGTTCTTTTTGTCCCCGTGTATCTGAGGCAGCGGAGAGTCCAGCACTTATGGGACACTCGGGCCTGTCCAGGCTTGATGAACATCGCCCGAGCAGCAGTACAGGTCATGTCGTGGCGACCTTGGGTGTAAAGGAGAAGTGACTTAAACACGAGGACCATGGATCGATACCGGATTTGGTCAATGACGGAGAACAGTCATCTCACCTCTCCTGAATCCATGGCGCGAGGCACTGAGTCGAGCACCTTGATGATCATGCGTTTGGACAGCTGCTCAGGTCGGATCACATAGCTCTTAAGCAGATAGCGGGGCAAGACACCCACAGTAGGGAACTTCGAAAAGATCAGGAAGTCAGATATTGGAGCTGTGATCCCTCCTTCCTCTCCTGAAGCAGCAATAAAATGGGGCTCGCCACGTAGACGCTTGAGTAGGTTCCGACGACAAAGCCCACCAGCAAAGCAAAAGCAAAATCATGAATCACGGGGCCGCCTACTAAAAACAAGGCCAAAACCACAATCAAGGTGGTTCCCGTTGTAAGAATAGTCCTGCTCAGTGTCTGGTTCACACTATCATTGATGAGCTTTGCAAGGTTTTGTTTCCTTGACCGGCGGAGGTTTTCTCTAACTCTATCATAGATGATAATGGTATCGTTCAGGGAATATCCGACAATCGTGAGAAGGGCAGCTACAGTGGAAAGAGAAATTTCACGGTTAGTCAATGCGAAACTCCCAATAGTTACAATGACATCATGGATCAATGCAATAATGGCACCAAGAGCATATTTTAGTTTCAGAACCCAGCACAGCCCAAGGGTAACCAGAAGGGCAATGATAATCAGCCAGCTAATGTTGACGCCAAATGTAGATGCCACATAGGTAACGCTGCAAAGAGCTAAGGCCATGATGATGCTTAAGGTCCATTTCATCTCAAATCGCCCTGAAATATAAACGGCCATAAAAAGGATAGAGTAATAGATGGCGAAAAGGGCCTTTTGCCTCAGATCTTCACTGACTTGAGGCCCTACCATCTCCACACGCCTAAGCTCAATACCTTCTCCAAATTTAGCCACCAGGGCCTGTTTTACACGCTCACCTAATTGCGTCATCTCAATGTCTGGCTTCGTGACCCTTATCAGATACTCCGATTTGTCCTCAAACTCCTGAATGGTACTATCCTCCAGCTGGAGGCTCTTGAGAGCTTCTCTAATCGAATAAAGGGCTTGTTTTTCCTCAAATTTGACCTGAATGACCAAACCGCCGGCGAAATCGATGCCATAATTAGGCCCGCCTCTCCAAATAAAAACCAAAATGGTTAAAGCAATCATGGAAAGGGAAAGGCTGTATGCAATTCTCCTCTTGCCGACAAAATCAATTTTTGTTCCAGGTTTTATGAGTTCCATGGACACACTCGTGTACCTAGAAGAAGGTTTCTATAATATCTGAGAAATTAATTTAATGCGAAGTTGAGCTTTTTCCAGCGACAGAAAACAGGTTCGGCACTAATTTCTTCAATACCTTTGATTATTGGTTGCACGCGGCTTGTGAATAATGCCAGTGCAGGGGAGGGCATGCCTTTGCAACGATTGAAGTTGTTGGGAGTTGCATGTCTCTCAGCTCCATTAGGGCAAAGCCCTCCATCCGAATCCCATTGCCAGCTTTAAAATCAGGATGCAAAAGTGTTATTGGGATAATATTAACAACGCAATTCACGGGATCTTGATTCATCTGCTACTTATATGAACAAACGTAAAACCAAGGTCCTATTTCAACATGGTTAAGAACATCCCCGCCGCAATGGCTGTACCCATAACACCTGCCACATTTGGCCCCATAGCATGCATGAGAAGGAAGTTCTTCGGGTCATAGTCTGCCCCGACCTTCTGTGATACCCTTGCAGCCATAGGAACGGCAGAAACACCTGCCGAACCGATAAGGGGATTTATCTTCTCCTTGAGAAAGGGGTTCATAATCTTCACAAGAAGCACGCCCCCCACTGTTGAGAAGGTAAAAGCTACAAGACCCAAAAGGAAAATGAAGATGGGCTGCGGTCTCAAGAAATTCTCTGCCTGCATGGTTGAGCCAACAGCAAAACCGAGAAAGATTGTAACAATGTTTAGTAGCTCTTCCTGTGAGGTTTTCAGAAGTCTTTCCACAGCCCCACATTCCTTAAAGAGATTTCCTATCATGAAAAGACCCATGAGAGGTGCTACGGGCGGTACGATCAGGCAAATAAGGGCCGTTGCCACGAGCGGGAACAGGATCCTTTCAAGCTTTGACACGCTCCTGAGCTGTTTCATGCGCAACTTTCTTTCTTTA
>JGI24422J19971_10001382_pt1 | contig 14700 bp, 11 predicted proteins | sample DeeMarSWOR152_54_FD_19971 | JGI IMG/M metagenome (IMG submission 19971) | reverse complement strand
ACCTGCGCTCCGTTGACTGGGAGAACCTAGACATGTTTAAAGTCAGCCAGGATGTGGTCGACCAGATTTCCCAACCGATAGAAAAGTTCTTCCTGACGCGCACCAAAAAAGAGATCGCCCGGGAGGCGGTAAAAAGGCAGATATCAATCTGCCCCCTATCCAGCATGGCTGACCTGCTCAGTGATGTTCAGCTTGCATCCCGAAACTTCTGGGCGGAAATAGAACACCCCGAATTAAATACCAAAATCACTTATCCCAGAGAATTTGTTAAGTCCTCGGAGAAGGTGTTCGCTACCCGATTTAGGGCTCCGCTCATCGGCGAGCATAACGGGGAAATCTATGGCGAGATAGGGCTCCCAAGACAAGAGCTAGTTGCCTTAAAACAGGCTGGGATTATCTAGAGGGGGTTAACACGGGAAATGGACACTAGAAACGGCGTATTCAGTGATATAAAAATAGCCGGTTTCTGTTGGGCTGTGGTTGGCCCACTAACCATGAAATACTTCGCTGACTACGGGGCAACCGTGATTCGCGTAGAAACCAGTAAGCGCCCCTGCACCATGAGAATATCAGCCCCCTATAAAGATGGTAAGCCCGGCTTAGACCGCAGCGGCTACTTCAATCATTTCAGTGCCAATATGTTCAGCATGGCGCTTAACATGGAACACCCTCAGGCCCTGGAAGTGGCCCGAAGGCTGGTGACCAAGTCTGACGTTGTCATGGACAACTTCACTCCGGGGGTGATGGAGAGCTGGGGGTTGGACTATGAGGAACTAAAAAAGGTCAAGCCTGACATCATTATGCTACGGCAGAGCGGTTTTGGTTCCTGGGGTCCCTACGCTCAACAACCAGCCTTTGGCATGATACTGGCGGCTATGGCTGGCTTACCCAATTTTATAGGCTGGCCGGACAGAGGGCCACTACCAGTTGGTGTCTCAGCCTATACCGACTGTATCTCTCCGCGTTTTGCCTCGGCTGCCCTGATTGCCGCCCTCGATTACCGCAATAAGACCGGGAAAGGCCAGTTGCTCGATTTATCACAGTTCGAAACGACGCTCTACTTTATACTGCCGGCTATCCTGGAATACATTTCAAGTGGCCGAGAACCAAAAAGAATAGGCAACTCCCATCCCTACGCTGCCCCTCACGGCGTGTACCCCTGTAAAGGCGATGACCGCTGGTGCACTATAGCCGTGTTTAGCGATGAGCAATGGCTGAGCCTGTGCAAAGTGATGGGCAGGGCTGACTACACAGACGACCTCCGCTTCAGCACCCTGTCCAGCAGGAAGCAGAATGAAGATGAAATCAACGAACTCGTCAGCAGCTGGACTATAAATTTTACGCCGGAAGAAGTGATGAATAAAATGCAGTCAGCTGGTGTGCCCGCCGGTGTGGTCAAGAATGCCGCTGACATATATAATGACCCACAACTAAGGCAGCGTAACCTCTTTTGGCCTTTGGAGCATCCCGATATGGGAGTATTTACCCATCTGGGGCGGGGCTTTGAGTTATCAAAAACGCCGGCACAGGCACAAATGCCCAGTCCTCGGCTGGGTGAACATACTGAGTATATTTGCTCTAATATACTGGGCATGACCGATGAAGAGTTCGTCGAGCTTGTCGGCGCTGGAGTGTTTGTGTGAACTTACTTAAGGAGATAGGGGGAAATAATGGACTTAAAATTAACCGACAAGGTAGCCCTGATAACCGGTACCGGCAGCCAGATAGGCTTCGGCAAGGGTATAGCCTTGACTCTAGCCAAGGAGGGGTGCGACATAATTAGCGTCGATGTAGACCTCGAAGGGGCGGAAAAAACAGCGGCTGAGGTCAGGGCTTTGAGACGTAAGGCCATTGCCATTAAGGCAGATATAACTAAAAAGACCGAAGTCGACAATGCAGTTAAGGAAGCTCTGGCGGAATTTGGTAAAATAGACATACTGGTAAATAATGCTGGCCGTGCCAGTGGCGTGCGGCCCTTCGTTAGCTCGACCGAAGCCCAGTGGGACATAGATATAGATGTCAACCTCAAGGGTACGCTATATTTCACCCACGCTGTTCTCCCTCACATGCTTGAGCGTAACTACGGCAAGATTGTCAATTTTTCGACACATGCGGCCCATCAGCCAACAGGTTTGGCTGGTACTGGCCCCTACATTGCGGCTAAGGCAGGAGTAGTAATGTTTAGTAAAACGCTGGCCGGTGAAGTGGGGCCTTCGGGAATAAATATAAATATAATCGCCCCCGGCCCAGGGGCTACAGATTTTCACCGTGCTAGTGGGGCTCCTCCTCAAATGGTAGAACTTGTTGAATCAATGGCCAAGAAAGGCCTGGCGACCACGCCCGAGGATATTGCCAATACAGTAGCTTTTCTGGTCTCGGATGTAGCTAATAAACTTTCAGGGCAGGTTATCGAGGTCTTTGCCGCCGCCGGGAGCTCTGGTGGCGGAGCCGATTAAGTTGGAGGTTTACCATGAGCTTAGTTGACGAACTAAAGAGGTTTGCCACTGAAGAACTGGATATGGATTATACGGGCATAGCCAGCGTGGACAGGCTCGCGGGAGCGCCTGAAGGCCACAGGCCAACGGACCTTCTTCCCGATGCCAAATCCGTAATTGTGATGGCGGTTCGACTATCACAAGGAGCCGTACAGACGATTTTCAGAGCCTACGAGGATGGACTCAGACACGCCCAGTGCATCTACGGGACACACGGCTACGCCCTCACTCCAAACCTTCACCTGAAGTTCGCCGCCTATAGAATGGCCAGATTTCTTGAGAAGAAGGGTTACGTATCGACACCACTACCATCCGGTCCTGGGGCTGGTGGCGCTCCTTTTAGCCACAGGCATGCGGCTGTAGCCGCCGGACTTGGTGAGTTCGGCTGGTTGAGCATCATCATCACACCTGATTGCGGACCGAGGGTTAGACTGGTCAGTGTCATAACCAGGGCTGAGCTTGAACCCGACCCCCTTTACCAGGGGCCGAAGCTATGCGACCCGACCAAGTGCGACATATGCGTAAAAATCTGCCCGACAAATGCTATAAGTGAAAAGGAGTCAAAAAGCGTGGTCATGGGGGGCCGAACCTACAAATACGGGGCCGTAGATTTCGCCAAATGCCGTGTCGGTACGGAAGGTCTCCTTAAAAAGACCCTCGGTTTCAAGGATTTACCCATACCAGAGAATCCCACCTGGGAAGATATTGATAAGGCTCGCCAGAATATAGACCCCCGGCAGTTGCAGGAGGCTATCTTACCTGCTGACCGAGCCACATGGTATTGCGGCCAATGTCTGGCCTATTGCCCGGTTGGGCAAAAATAGCCGAGTAAAGGAGGAAAAATGAAGACAGGAAAGGCTGAAAGCAGCAATTACGATGTCGTTGTGATTGGTGGCGGGGCTTCCGGGCTAGCTGCCGCCCTGACTGCGGCTGAAGGAGGCGCTAGGGTCGTCCTTCTGGAGAAGAGGCACCATATGGGAGGAAGCTCCAATTTCGCTGAGGGGATGTTCGCCGTGGAGAGCGAAATGCAACGCCCGATGTATATGAACTACTCCCGTGCCCAGGCCTTCAAGAACGTGATGGAATATAACCACTGGAAGGCCAACCCGCGCCTGGTCCGGGCCTTTATTGACGAATCGGCGGCCACTATCAGCTGGTTGCAGAGTCGTGGGGTTGAATTCACCGAGCCGATAACCAATATACCGGACGGTTGGCGGACGCTGCATTGTCTGAAAGGGCCCTTTGGGGCGATGGGGTCGCCCATGATTAAGACCCTGACCCGCCGGGCTAGGGAAAAGGGCGTTGACATCAGGCTGGCCACGCCGGCCAAAAAGATTCTAAGAAAAGGAGAGCGTATCAGCGGCGTCATCGCCGAAAAAGAGGGCGACCCCGGGCCAATCGAGGCCAGGACGGTTGTTATCGCCAGCGGTGGCTATGCCAACAACAAGGAGTGGATTAAGAAATATACCGGTTATGACCTGGGGGTCAACGCCATTCCAATCCGCAACTATGAAAAAGTCGGGGACGGTATCCGCCTGGGTTGGGAAGTCGGCGCCGCCGAAGAAGGCATGGGTACCTTGCACTTCTTCCGCGTCGGCCCCATGGGGCCGGGAGTCCGGATGCTGGGGCACGTCGAATGCGCCTGCCTCCAGCCCTTCCTCTGGGTCAATCAGCAGGGAGAGCGTTTCTGCGATGAGTCCATCGCCTTTAACGATACCTTCGAGGGTAATGCCAGCGCCCGCTTAAAAGAAGGCTACAGCTATACCATATTCGACGATGCCACCAAGGAGCACGTGGTAGAACACGGCATTGAAAAGAGCGCATCCAACAAGAACCTACCAGGCACCCGGCTTACTAACTTTGATAGAGACCTGAAAAAAGCCTTAGGGAAAAAGAACCCGGATATAGCCGTTGCCGACACTATAGAAGACTTGGCCCGGCAAATAAAGGTAGAGCCTTCCGTCCTCAAGGCAACCGTTAATGAATATAACCGCTTCTGTGAAACCGGCTGCGATGAGGTTTTTGCCAAGGAGCCGAAGTACCTCCTGCCGATAAAGAAGCCGAAATTCTACGCCATGAAGGCCTATACCGTCTTCCTGGGGACTCTCGGCGGCATCAAGATCAACCACAGGATGGAGGTGGTTGATGAAAAGGAAAGGGTTATCCCCGGCCTCTACACCGTGGGGACGGATGCCGGCGGGCTCTACGGGGATAGTTACTGCTTCCTGCCCGCTTCGGGGACGACACTCGGCTTTGCCGTCAATTCCGGCCGGATTGCCGCTAGNAATGCCCTAAAATACATTGGTAAATAGAGGGGGTATGACTATCCCAGCAGCCTGATAATTTCGGTGGCATCATCCAGTCTCTCCAGCCGCCCGATAAGTTCTATAACCATAGCCACCGTATCACCGGCTAGTGGCTTGATAGAGCCGGCAGCACACTCCCGGAACTTGTCTGCACAATCTTCGAATGTCATCGGCCTTTCAATACTACCCAGGCAATGTTCCACTTCCTCGAGGTACTCTGTGCCGTCTTCCATCACTATTTTTACCCGGCCCGGACCGACCCCATGCCGACTCATCGCAGGGTCCAGTATGCCGATCACCTTTTGAGAAACTTTAAGGACGTCTTTCCTTTTAATGGCTTCCTCAGTGAAGTCTTCCACACCGACACTGCCTTTAACGAGGGCGGTAGCTATTGCCCACGGTACACTGAACTGGGCATCGACAGTATTCCGTGGAGTGCGTTTTACCTCCGGGGGTACGACGCATATTTCATAGGCTGACTCGCCACCGTAGGCGGTAATACTCTGTACTTGGTCAGCCTTGATATCGTGTTTGGACTTTAGTAAGAGAACGGCATCAATAAAAGGGTGGGTAAATCCGCAGCAGGGATAGGGTTTATCGCCTATGTTTGCTCCCTCAAACCTCTTACCCAAGTCCACAGTCAGGATTTTGGCATCATAATCTCCCCCCTGGTACTGGTAAAACATGCCATATTCACCCTCGAGGACGTTCTTGGCACCGGTAATCCCCCTCTCCGCCATGAGGGCAGCGGTAATGCCTCCCTTTGCCGCCAGTCCCGGCCCCATCCTCTTGGTTAGAGCGCCGTCACTGACACACTGAGAGTTACCGGCGCTCTGGTGATAGGCAATGCCTATAGCGTTAGTCATTCTTTCTTCGTCAAGCCCCATTATCCTCCCCGCCATGGCGGCGGCACCCAGGTAGCCATACAGGGTGGTAGGGTGCCAGCCGGATTTCACCAGGCTAGACCCCGGCCGGCTGGCCAGTCCCAGCCTCGCCAGGAAGTCGGCCCCCAGCGCCAGAGCCGCGATGAACTCCTGGCCGCTTATCCCTCCCATTCGCTCGGCCACGGCAAAACAGGTAGGCACAGCCACACAGCCGATGTGCACCTGAGCCACCGGGTGACCATCATCATAGTCCAGGGCATGTGTCATGGTAGCGTTGACTTGGGCAGCGTTCGGGGCCGGGCACTTAATCCCGTAGGCGATGATGGTGCTCTGCTCATTACCTCCCCACTCCTTAACCATAGCCACCAGTTCCCCAACGCCCGCCTGTGACGAACCACCTAAGGACGCGGCCAGNCTATCCAGGACTTCCTTCTTGGCCGCTTCTACCGCCGGGGCAGGGATATCCCCATAGCTAGTTCTGGTGAAGTTTTTTACAAAGTCAAATATCGCATCCATATAACTGCCCTTGATATAGGCATTTAGATGAGACCGCCGCTGATGCCGATGGCCTCTCCGGTGATATAGGTGGACATATCCGAAACCAGGAAATAGGCCAGGTCAGCGACCTCAGCAGTGGTGCCGAGCCGCCCCAGCGGTATAAGGGCGCCAATCTTCTGGTAGTCCTTCTCCCTGGCCTCATCCCAGCTGATGCCCTGCTCCTTGGCCATCTTGGCAAAAGCTTCGTCCCTTAGGTTAGTGATGACGGCGCCGGGATTAATGGCGTTAACGTTTATCTTATGCGGCCCCAGCTCCAGAGCCAGCGTCTTCACCAGTCCGATGACTCCGTATTTAGAGACAGAGTAAGCGATGCTCCCGACGACGCCATGCGTCCCCGCCATTGAGGCTATAAGCACAATCCGACCGCCCTCTCCCCGGGCGATCATGCTCTTGGCCACCGCTTTCGAAATGAGAAAGGAGCCGGTGGTATTGACGTCCAGGATAGCCCGCCAGTCTCTCTCGGAAAGCTCGACGGCCGGTTTTCCCACCGGGCCGCGAATGGCGGCGCAGTGCACCAGTATATCAATCCTGCCGAACCTCTCCAAGGTTTTATTTACCATTGAATCAACGTCTTTACTATTGCTTATATCTAACACCAGGGCCATGGCTTCCCTGCCCAGAGCTTCTATTTCGGCAACCTCGGCCTCCAGACCACCCCACCCCTCGTCACCTGGGAAAAGGCTCTGGGGTGCCGCATATTTATCGATAACGACCACGTTAGCTCCCTCCCTGGCCAGTCGCAGAGCGATGGCATGCCCCATGCCTCTCTTGCTGGCAGCTCCGGTGACTATGGCGACCTTACCATCCAGGCTATTCATTAATGATATTACCTCCTTTAACTAATATGCTCAGTTGGCTATGAACCGAGTTCCTGAGCAACATCTTCCAGTCCGAGTTCTTTTAACTTCTTATTACTGGGTCTGGCTGTTTTCTGGTCCCAATCCATGGCCGCCAGGTATTCCCTGACCATAGTATCTTCATCGACGGTAACTCCAGCCAAGGGTCCCGCTTTTAGTGGCGGCTTGCCCACTAACCGTCCTGAGATTCGGTACGGCAGGGGACTAGTCCCTTCGCGAATGTTAAAGGCCTGCCGTATATTGCCGATTCTCTCCCCGGTCAATACCAGCTCGTCGGTGGTTACATCCCAGCCGCTAACGGCCCTCATAAACTCAATGACAGCATCAACGTGAGGCAAGGCGTTGTAGACGAAGAGACAGAACCCGGAAGACATCAGGAAGTGCTGGAAGTTGCTGCCTCTTCTATATACCGGCGCTCGGCCGCTGAATGACTGCTTGTCGAATTTGGGTAACAATCCCTCAATATGATGTTCCTCAGAGCCTTGAGTATGACGGGCCGGGGTGGCATTGGTGATATAGGTAGTAGCTAAAGCAAAACCGGCAATGGGATTGTGAGCGGGAACCTCCTGCCCCCGAACATGTATGGCGTACTGCTCAGCGCCCTGGCCGATTTTCTCGGCGGCTATCTTGACCCCATCGGCTAATATGTCGCCGAAACCTTCTCTCTTGGCCAACTTTTCCATCATGGCAACAATGGCCTTATGGTTTCCCCAGCTCATTTCGATACCATCGGTGTCCTTTTTGCTGATGAGCCCCTTCTCGTAGCATTCCATGGCGAAGGCAATGATGGCTCCGGCCGAGATGGTATCAATCCCGTAGCGATTACAGATATCGTTGGCCTTAATTATTGATTCAACATTTTTGTTGAGACAATCGCTGCCAAACATAGCCGATGTCTCATATTCGGGTCTATGGCAGCCTGCCTGATATTTATATTCTCCTGTTCCTTCTTTCATCATCGCTTCACATCCGATAGGACATAGATAACAGGCAGTCCTCTTCAGCCGGTAGGCTCTCACGGCCTCGTCTCCAATGGTTTTAGCATCGGGAAAATCAACCACGGCTACCCCTCCCCAGTTTTTTACCGGCGAGTCCCCGCTCTCTATGCAAGAAACAGTAACGAACGTCGTCCCGAACTTCTTCAGCTTGTCAAGAGGCCCCTTAAGTTCACCGAGGTACTTTTTTCTTAATTCCTTGGTTCTCTTTTCATCAGCAACCGGTACTTTCATTTTGCCTTTTACCGCCACTGCCTTCAGCCTCTTGGCACCCATAATGGCACCCAAACCTGAGCGAGCCGCGGCATGACCGTGGTCGTGTATAATACCGGCGATTCGGGATAGTTTTTCTCCTGAGGCGCCGACACAAGCCACGGCTACATCCCTGCCCAACTCAGATTTTAACGTGTCTTCAGTCTGGTAACTGTCCTTACCCCAGAGATGGGCGGCATCTCTGAGCTCGGCTTGGCCATTATCAATAAAGAGGTAAACCGGCTTCTCTGACATGCCGGTGAAAAACACGCCGTCATAGCCGGCGAATTTCAGGTAAGCACCGAAATAGCCACCACAATTGGCATCACCCCAGCCCCCGGTCAAGGGCGATTTTCCGACCACGGTGAATCTTGTACCCGAAATGGCTCGGGTGCCGGTAAACGGGCCGGTCAGAATACCCAGAATATTATCCGGCCCCAGGGGGTCGACGCCAGCCTTCTGCTCACTGAAGATAATCCTAGCGCCAATGCCATAACCACCAATGAACTGGCGTGCCAGATTTTCATCGAGCGGCTCATCCTTAAGCTCATTTCTGGATAAATCTACTCTTAGTATCTTGCCCATATAACCATGAGCCATACTCTTCCTCCTCAGGCACGTTTTAGGAGATGCCGATAACTCTCAGGGTGTTTTTCTAGATAGTCAGCCAGTGACTGCGCCGGGTGTCCGGTCAGCCTGGGGACGGTGTCGCTTACGGTGGCCAGTTCGCCGGTGGCTATTTGCAGGAAGTGGCTAACCCAGACCTCAACAGCATAGTCGTCCAGCCCGCTACCCGTCAACCTTATTTGCTCAGCCTCGAACTTGTCCATGCCACTCGTCTTATGCNTAGTCCTGGCCTCATGGGGGGTCTGCGNCTGGTAGGTTATCTTCCGGCCTGTGGCGTCAGACAACCGCCCGGCGGTTTCTAGCATCGTAAGTGCCTCTGGGCCGGTGACATCATAACTACACCCTTCGTGTCCACCTTCCGTCATAACGGCCACAGCTACATCGGCAAGGTCATCACGAGTGACCCAGGCGGCGCGCCCTTCGCCGGCGGGGGCCCGTATAACACCATCGTCTGAGACATGTAGCGGTACATTTTCGGTGTAAAGGCTCATCCGCAGAAAGGTGAATGGCATACCAAGCGCACGTATATGCTCCTCAGTATGGAAGTGGTCACGTGCCAGCACGAATGTTGCGTCCGCCGCCGCGTTTAGACACGACAGGTAAATAATACGCCGGACGCCTACCGCCGCCGCTGCATCAACCGCCGTTAGCTGCTGCATGGTGCGGTCGTAGGTCGGGTTCGGGGCTTTCTCGGCGTAGCTACGCAGAACGGCCCCCATACGGTCCTGGGCCGAAACCAGGAACAGCGTGTCCACACCAGACAAAGCCCTGCCCATGGCCACCGCATCGCCATATGAGGAAGCCATCACGACCTCGGCATTAGGCAGCTTTGGTGCGCGTGTCGGATCGCGGACGATGAGTCGTTGTTTCCTTCCTAGTTTGGCCAGACGGGCGGCAACCCTGCCTCCGACTTGACCAGTAGCCCCGGTAACCGCTAACATTGTCTACACACCTTTGCAGTGAGATAGTATAACATACAAATTGACCAAATCGATAGCTAGAAAATACTCTAAGGAGGCAGAAGGTGTTACTTACCGATAGAGTTGCCATTATTACCGGTGGTGCCGTGGGGATCGGCAGGGGTATAGCCCTCAAATTCGCCGCAGAAGGTTGCTCGGTCGTTATCGCCGATATTGCCGCGATAGAAGGGAAGAAAACGGCGGAGGAGGTCTCGAAAAAAGGCGGGAAGGGGATTTTTGTAGCATGTGATGTCACCATTGGCCGTCAGGTACAGGATATGGTGGACAATACCATCAGCAAATTCGGGAAAATTGATATTCTGGTCAATAATGCCGGAGGAGTACCTGACCCTAAGGGCTCTCTTGATGAGGTGAGCGAAGAGCAGTGGGATAGGTCTTTAAACCTGAACCTGAAGAGCGTCTTTTTATGCTGCCAGGCGGTTGTACCTCACATGAAAAAAAACAAATACGGCAAGATTATAAACGTCTCTTCTTTAGGAGCAGTNCACCCGGCCGTTTCCGTGGTTCATTATCATGCGGCTAAAGCCGGGGTGTTGGGATTAACNTATAACCTGGCATTTGAATTGGCCCCGTTAAATATCTCGGTGAACGCTATTCTACCGGGACCCATCCGCACACCATTCTGGGAGCCCGTAACCAAGGATATCCCGGATAAAGATGCCTATTTTGCCGAGATAGCCAAAAAAGAGGTACCCATGCAGAGAATAGGTACGCCGGAGGATATCGCCGGAGCCGCCTTATTCTTGGCATCAGAGCTCTCGGCATTTGTTACCGGTGAAACCATAAATGTTGCCGGCGGACTACCCCAGTTGCCACACGGTGCTACCATTAGCGGTTAGAGGTGCCGAGGCAGCCAATTTGGTAGAGCTTGTATCCTCTACCCCTTTTAAGTGTTAACTTGCTGGGCAAGTTTTAAAATTGAAGCTACGGTGGGCGGTACCGTACGATAGGTAGAACCTTAATTGTGGGACTATTACTCTGAAACCTTGAGATCAGGAGTGAGCTAAAAAATGAGTATAAAAAGCGATGATTTAGAAGAAGCGGTAAAATCAGTAAAAGCTGAGAAGCCTGAGGAACGGATGGTTCCAACCTTCTGTTCATTGTGCGGTCCGATGCCGGGATGTGGACTAAACTGCTATGTCAAAGGCGGCAGACTGATAAGAGTTGAGGGCATGAGGGAGGCCCCTACGAACAAGGGGAAATTGTGCCCCAAGGCATTCGCCTCCNTGCAGTGGGTTTATTCGCCGCAACGTCTCAGGTACCCTTTGAAGCGTGTTGGGGAGAAGGGTGAAGGTAAGTTCAAGAGGATCACCTGGGATGAGGCTCTTGATATTATCGCCAGCAAGCTCAGCGAACTCAAGGAAAAGCACGGCCCGGAATCCCTGGCTATTCTCGCGCCGGCGCGACGCAGCTATAGTGATTATTTGCAGCGATTCCTAATCGCACACGGAAGCCCAAATTATGGTCACAGTGGCCTCTGCGCTATGCAACAGGCCTTCGGGTTTGCCTATACTGTGGGAGTCCCTATGCTCGGTATGGCCGGTGCAGATTATGAGCATGCTAACCTGATTGTAGTATGGGGCGCTAACCCTGTCTATTCTGGGGCACCGCAGGGCGGCCTGAAAAGAATCTTAGATGCCAAGGAGAGGGGGGCCAAGCTTATAGTGATTAAGCCTGAGATGCAGCCGGATGCGGCCAAGGCAGATATCTGGGTTCCCATCAGGCCTGGCACTGATGGTGCTTTGGCGCTGGCAATGCTGAATGTCATAATAAGCGAGCACCTCTACGATGCAGACTTCGTCTCCAGATGGTGCTACGGTTTCGATAAGCTCGTAACTCACATACAGAGGTATACTCCGGCGTGGGCTGAGCCGATAACGGGACTGCCGGCCAGCCAGATAAGAGAGGTCGCCAGGTTATACGGTACGATAAAGCCCGCATGTATGGTTACTGGGAATGCATTCGACCAGACGGTGGATTCCAATAATGCGGTACGGGCGGCTGCTATCTTGATAGCCATAACTGGCAACCTCGACAGACCCGGTGGCAATATTGTTCCTGCCGGAAGTACCATGCCCGTGGTGAAATCCGTGCATCTCAGTGAGAGATATACGCAAGATTTTGTAGACAAGTTGGTAGGCCCAGAAATAGCCAGTTGTTTTCAGCCCTTCATAGAGGGCACATCTTCCGCCTATTATCACTGTCTCAATAGTATTCTCACCCAAGAGCCATACCCCATCAGGGCGATAATTGCTCCCGGAACCCAGCCCACGGTAATTACTCGTGGTAGCAAGAGGGTAGTAGAAGCGCTCAAGAAACTGGAATTCTTCGTGGTTATCGACGTGATGCAGAACTCGTCAATGCCCTGGGCTGATGTCGTTGTCCCCGTAGCCACCATGTATGAATGCGACCATCCTTTCGAAGTAAAGGGTAACTGGATAATGGCGCGAAACAAGGTTATTGAGCCGCTGGGAGACTACAAGTCGGACTACGAATTCTGGCTTGACCTGGCCGTCAAGATGGGCTACGGAGAGGACTTTTGGGATGGAAGTATTGAGAAATGTATGAACTATCAGTTGGAGAATTTTGGCATGACCATGGAAGAGCTAAGAGCCCATCCTACAGGTATTATTTATGAGCTAGAACCGATGGTTTACGAAAAGTATGAGAAAATATTCGCCACTCCCAGTACCCGGCTTTCAAAGGCTCCTTATCTCCCTCAGGGCAAAGTGGCAATCTATAATACTACGTTCGAAGAGAACGGGTTCAATCCGCTGCCAGAATGGGTAGAGCCGCCCGAGAGTCCAACGGGTACCCCGGATCTCTTGGCGAACTATCCCCTTGTCTTTTTTGACACACATACCTCGGACGTATATACCCAAGGGTGGTGCCGTAATCTGCCTTATCTGCGTGAGATTCAACCTGACCCATGGGTGCACATTCACCCTGAGACGGCCAGGGCACGTGGGATAGAGAACGGTGACTGGGTAATCGTCGAATCACCACATGGCTGGATAAAGGTAAAGGCCCTGTACTCCTCTGGGATACGGCCGGATGTGGTTATGGGTCTCCACGGGTGGTGGCAGGGCTGTGATGAGCTCAGGCTGCCAAGTTATCCGATACTGGATGGAGGCGCAAACGTAAACATCATGTACAGTACTGACCCAGATAAAGCCTTTGACCCAGTGGTAACGGCTATGCCCAAGCAGACCCTGGTCGAGGTACGAAAAGCATAGAGCTGCAGACTGGCGGCTAAGAACTACCGTTACAGTCAACGAAGAGGCGACATACATAGTGACAAAGCAATATGGCTTTTACTTTGATGCAGATAGGTGTGTCCAATGCCGCACCTGTGAAGTGGCGTGTAAGAGCACTCATAATATAGNACCGGGAGTAAAATGGAGGCGCGTCGTTGAGACCTGGGGTGGTGACTACCCCAATGTTACCAGAACTTTCTTCTCCCTGGCCTGTATGCACTGTGGCAAGCCAGCCTGCGTTGCAGTGTGCCCCACCGGAGCTATCAGCAAACGGGCTGAGGATGGCATCGTCGTGGTTGATAGGGATAAGTGCAACGGTTGCCAGGACTGCTTCTCGGCATGTCCCTACGATGTGCCACAGTTTGGTGACGACGGCGTCATGCAGAAGTGTGATTTCTGTATAGAGATAAGAGGAGAGCCTGCCTGTGCGGTATCCTGCCCTGCTGAAGCTCTTAATTTTGGGCCCCTTGATGAGCTGTTAGAAATGGCAACGGGAAAGGCCGCCAAGAGAATGAGCGGTTCTACTAAACCATCTATAATTATTGTAAGGTAAATTACAGCTTGCTAGTTTGGTTATTTGATCATACTTTCTGACTTTCGAGTAAGAGATAAGCAACCGCTGTAAGGCTGATATAAGCGCCTCTGGCGCAGGGTGGCACAGTCGGATATAGGACGTAGCTTGACGCTAGATCAAATGAGGCGCTATTCTATTTAAGGCTACGCTCATTCTATAGCGAGTGAAATTTGACTTCGGAAGAGTTGCCCGAGGCGATAGTTGCACTCAAGGAAGAAGGAGAATAGGATGGAGAAAACACCTGAAGAACTATTCAAAGAAAGAACTAAGCGGGTTGAAGACGCCATCCAGTTGAGGGTGCCTGACAGAGTACCCTTCCTGCCGGCTTTCAGCTTCTTCCCGGCCAAATATGCCGGAATAGGCTTTGAAGAAGCCATGTATGACTATGACAAGCTGGCTGAGATATCCCGAAAGGCAATCATTGACTTTGAGGCGGATATGTACATGAACCCGTTCAGCCAGGTGGCACTGGGGCCGCTAATGGAACTCTTTGACTACAAGCAGGTCAAGTGGCCCGGGCATGGGGTCTCATCTAACTCTACCTATCAGTTCGTCGAAGAGGAATACATGAAGGCTGATGAATACGACGCCTTCCTCTTTGACCCGTCCGACTATATCTTAAGAACCTACCTGCCACGGGTATGCGGCGCCTTAGAGCCCCTTAAGAGGCTGCCGCCGATAGCTGGACAGTACTACTTCAGGATGCTCTTCGGCGCGGTGGTGCTCAGTGAGCCTGATATCACCAGCGCTATCGAGACCCTGTTAAAGGGTGGGGCTGAAGCCAACCGGGTGAGGTCTAAAATGCTCGCCTTCGTCAAGGAGATGGAGGGACTGGGCTTTCCCAGCCAATTCGGGGCGGTGGCTTACGCTCCCTTTGACTGTATTGGCGACTTCTTCCGGGGAACGCGGGGGGTA
>JGI24422J19971_10001381_pt1 | contig 14701 bp, 11 predicted proteins | sample DeeMarSWOR152_54_FD_19971 | JGI IMG/M metagenome (IMG submission 19971) | reverse complement strand
TTTTGCAGCTATTCCATTTTAGGCAAGTATAATTACCTAAGTAATCACACTCATTATACTATCGATGTTATGCTTGTCAATACTTCAACAGAAAGCGATGCATAATAAGTTTGGTGCTTGTCAAAGGTAGGAAAATAGAACGGGCTCACCTAAAGAAAAAACGTTGTAAGGATGGAGGTGAGCCCACATGAGGCAAGTGAAACAATTAGAGCTTGCTATACTGGAAGACAGCCTCCCTCTATCTAGTAGCTACCATATTCTTTGGCGGCTGTCATCATGGCACGCAGATTATCCGGATTGCACTTATCAACAGATGCCCCACCGGTTAAGATATAACCACCACCTTTACCACAAACCTCGATAAGTTGGCGGCAGTATTCTTTAACAGCCTGGGGCGTACCCGTGCATATCAGCGAGGCAGGTACATTCCCGGCGATACAGGCGGTGTCACCGAGGACTTCTTTGGCTCTGGCCATATCCGTCTTGTCAAAATGCCACACCACCGCGCCCCTGGGCAAATCTTTAATAATCTCCAAACGCCTGTTATAGCTTCCCTCGGCGAATAACGTCGGCACAAGGCCCTCATCAACCAAGCCCAGGATAACCTTTTTAAGGGTGGGCCAGTAGAAGGTCTCGTACTGCTTTTCGGACATAAAAGAATCATCACCTTTATGCAGCGGCATAAATATTATGGGACCTCCGGAGAGATCGGCGGCCAACACTGCCCCCTCGATATTCATGGGTGTTACTCTTTCCATGGCTTCTAGCAGCTTTTCCGGCTGCCGGTACATGTCCATGAATATCCCCTGAGTCCCTCTTAATGTATCGGCAAAGGTATCAAAGGGCGCATGGGCCATGCCACCCCGAAAAGACGGGAACCCCTCTGCCGTCACCTTCTGGTCACAGTCATCAACAGCCTGCCACCATTCCCCCAATTCTTTACCAGCAGCCACAATAGCCTGAAAAGCCGCCTGGACATCCGGCATTGTGCACGATAACAAAAAATTGGTCGGCATCCCCAATGCGTGCGTGAAGGGAGAAAGCCTCTGGAAAGGCTCCAGGGTGGCCAATGTGCGGGGCAGATAGAATCTAAGACAAAAATCAGACGGGTCATTAAGGAAGACATCGTATTCGTCCGCCTTCATATACTCGCCTTCAACAAACTGATGAAATCTGGCATCAGCCGGAAGGCCATGGCCCGGCCATTTCGATATTCTGTTATCAAGGAGCTCGCTTACCCTGCCGGGAAAGACAAGACCGGGGCCACCAAACATATCCATATCGTCAAAATCCTGCATGAACTTCAGCCACGCCCGGCGGAGTTCGTCATAATCATACATGGCCGTCCGGAGTGTTATCCCGGCATAATAAGTCGGGAAATAGCCTACGGGCAGATTCACCGGTACCCGGTCGGGCTCCCTTAGCTGGATAGCGTCGATTATCCTCGTCAATCTTGCCTGGTAGGCTTTCTCGGCTTGGGGGCTGGAGAACTTAACGTCAGGCGAAAACCACCTCTTGAATCGCTCTTCCCGTTTTTCCTCCGGGGAAAACTCGGCCCATTTCTTCTCTACTGTCAATTGGCTCTTACCCCTTCCTTCCATATAGATAGACCTTTTTACATACTCATCATTGGCTAGTTCCTTAGGCTGTCAGCCAACCGGCGGCCTGGTATTAGGCGGTGGTGGATTTTTCATTCCAATGCGGAAGTATTCACCGGTCGCCTTGCGCTTCCAGCCTGCCCGCTGATTTAAGGGATGCTCCATTCTAATGGCTCCCGGCATAGGGCAGTGGGCAACACAACAGCCACCAAACCAGCATTCATCAGGATACAGCACTATGGGTGGCTTGCCTTTCTCCGAATTGGGTACCAGTACATCCGCCCGGCACACGTCCACACAGCTGTTACAGCCGTTGCAGAGCTCAGTATCAATAAATATTGCCTGGTTTGGCGTCATCGGGTTGGGTACCATATAGGCTTTGTTATACATAATCACTTACTCCCTTCAATGTGGTGGTTACAGCCCCATAAGCTTTTTAAAGACCGCAATGCTTCTGGTAATTCTCTTCATATGTGGGGGCATTAGGTGACATGAGCCAGTAGTTGAAAGGCAGCTCTCCCGCCTTAACATCCCCGTTCTCCAGCCTGATGGTGACGAACTTGTTCCACTCCGGTGGATCCATTTCGGGGTAATCCAGCCTCTTGAATTCTAGGGGCAGGCTACTCGCCTTCCGGGCTAAAGAGGCATGCATTACGATTTCCCCCACGGTAATATGTGTGAGGCATTCCAGGATGCGCTCTAACTCATGCGGATTTCTGGCGTAAGCCGTTGAGGCCTCACTCTCTCTAATGCTGTTGAACCATCTCAGACCCGTTTTCAGCGTTTCCTCACTCTTATATTCGCCGCAATAGTCCTGCATAATTCGGCATAACCCAGCCCGTAACTCCTTCCACCCCGTTCCATCCTTTCGCCTTACCGGGGCGTAGACACGAGCCTTCTCCTTGTCCACCTGCTTCCTTTCAATGACGGGCTCTCCGGCTGTTTGCGCATACTTGACTGCCTTTCTAGCCGCATATCTTCCGGAGCAGGCGGCTACAGAGTGGTCTCCACCGGAGTATGTTGTCATTCCCGCCACGTATAAACCCTCAAGACTGGTCTTGAGATCCCAGTCAAAGGCCAGTCCACCGCCAGCAGCAAATCCTCCCGTTCGCCACTGCCGCGGCCCATATGCCCCCCACCAGGCGCTAAAGACATAATTTTCGGGGGGCATAACATTTGCCTGAAGCATATCCTTGTCGGGGTCAAACCCGGCCTTTGAGTACCTATCGTATATCGGGATGCGTGTCCTGCCTTCATTGCCTACCATGAGGCCCCATATCGCCCTCCGCTCGTGCTCAGGCATGCTGGGCAGGTCGGCATAGAGTGGGAGTTTGAACTCACCCTTCATAATGCGTTCGGGTAGGTCGGGGATAAGGGTTGGTCCCCACAGTTCATAGGAGGGAGCCATGCGGCCGTAGCCAAAGGTTTTCTGCCCGGGTGCCGGGCGGTATCGCTCTGACACCGTTTTCAGTATTTTCCCGTCCCGGTCAACCCAGGGGATTTCCTTGCCATTGGCATCAACTATGGTGCAGGCATACCAGGTATTGTGTGCATTACCGGTGCCATACATCGGATAGCTAAAACCACCGGAGGCTACCATCGACGAGCTTCTCTCCAGCATAGTTAACTCTGCTCCAGCCTGCCAGGCCATAGCCGTGCCTTCACCGGTGAGGTTGGGCTCCTGGAACAGGGCAGCACCGGCCAATTCTGTGGAGAATATCCAGAGCCCCGCGGGCGCGCCCGTAGAGAGCAGGGTAGACTTTGTCTTGAAGATGTAGAATTCGCCGGTTCTCACGTTCACCCCGGTTGCACCGACCACCCTGGCTCCTTGCTTGCCTCCTTCAGTGAGCAGGCTGGTGGCCATAACATGGTCGTAGATTTTGACACCGAGACGTTTAAGTTCATTGTAAAGGGCAACCTTGATGTCCGCCCCTCCGTTAACGCGTATACAATATTTGTTCTCGTAATCATAGGCAAACATTAATTTGGTCTTTTCGTCTCTAAAGGGGGCTCCGACAAATTCGTCATCCACATCTCTAACCTTCACCCCCATCTTCTCGCAATCAAGAAGGGCATCGTAGCTTTCCTTACAGGTGATGTAACAGGTAATACCGTTGCCAAATTCAAGGTAGAAATAATCGCCAAATCCCTTAAGTAGCCCCACCATCTCTTCCGGCGTAATCTTAGAGCACGGGTTGGTGCAGGCGAGGTGCCAGTGATCAACCCCGGTGCCACCGAGACCGCTCCTTATCACCGCTCCCTTATCAAGGACAACCACCTTTGCACCCCGTTTAGCGGCGCTTATAGCCGCGTGGCATCCAGCTATGCCACCACCAAGGACCAGGACATCGGCAACATCTTCATTTTCCTTGCCGTAATTTACTGGGTAAGGCCATTCCGTTGATTGAGTATATTTGGATTCAGTCATCACAATTCCCCCCTATTGTAATAAGATCTGGTCCAGGTCGTCTATTCCAGCCGACTTTCTTCCCTTAGATCACTTTCAAGCGGCGCTTGTCCAACCAAGATTGCGTTCAAAAGTTAGTGAGATTTTTCGGCCCACTTGAAGAAATCTACAACACTCCCCCCTCACGTGTCAAGAAAGGGAAAGCCGTTTCTCTCAACAGGATTTCAGCCTATATCAAGTCGAGTGGTTCCGTAATGAGGGTATGCTTCCTATGCGGCGCTGGGTTCTGTGGGGTTCTTTGTGGGATTTCTGCCCTTTGGGAACTTAGGCAGTTGTTGCATGCAGCCAAAAGGAAATATATTTTTCCCATGTTAATAGTCCAATAGGTATATACAAGCTCAAGGATTACTCAGTTGGGAATCCAGATACACCTCCCGAAAATTTGCTGTACCAGAAAAGGAAGTGCTAATATTTAACTGTGGCGGGCTCTGTCAGGGGAAACTGGGGTACCAGGGGTTCTAAACGTTCTTCCCTCACTGGTTTAAATCTTGTTTCTCCCCCTCCCGTGTTGGGTAGCCCCAGCTGTAATCGGGCAAGTGGCATCCCGCCTTTCTGGTTATAACTCCCAAGTCAACATTGAACAAATGCTTGCATTGTGCAGCAGCGCGGGTTACTTTGCCGAATTCCTGGGCCCCGATCAGCAGGATATAGCTGCTATCACGGGTGCCACTATCAGAAACGCAGGGTAACATGCCTTAAGAGATACCCAATGCTTGGGTAGCTTTGCCGATATTGCGTGGCTTAACCCAGAGGATGGCTCCATAACGCCAGTCGCCGGTTTCGATGGCTTGCATGGCTGTGACGTTGACCCCGGCTTGTTCAAGTTTGCTAAGTATGTCAGCGACAGCACCTAAGTGCTCCCACTCCGAGATCAGGAAAGCAACCTTTGGTCCCACCAGCTTGATCCCTGCTTTTTGTGCCGCCGCAACGAGGGCAACTCCGCTGGACGGCACGAGGTCGAGCTGAGAACTCTGCGCGCTCAATGGGAAACCATTGAAAGCAAGCAGATTGACATGTTGTGCCTTGAGCTCATTGAAAACCTTAGCACCCGCTCCAACCCTATTGGGAACCACAGTATAGTAGTACTCAATACGCTCAATACGCTGCACGGGGCCTTCCATGGCATGCGCCTCCTATGAAGAAATTCCACTTGATTTATCTTAGCTTATCATAGGGGGGTTCAGGTTGTGTAGTCAAGCAAAAGCGTCTGACATTTCTAGCGGAGAGACTGAGAGATTTTACCAAAGGCGAGGAGAAGGCTCAGGCTGCCGGCGGTTAGCATAGCCTTGCCAACATGCTCTAAAGGAGACACGGCAAATTTCGGGGCTCCCTGCGCTAGCCATACAGCTAATACGCGACATTTATTTACTCTTGTCGTGCGGCACGACGACCATGACGCTAACGGTAGTGGTGTTATCTGAAGCTCATAACAACGATCCCTCAATTTCAGCCATAATATGTTCAGCGGTGAGGTTTTTAATGCTGATGGCCCCACTGGGGCAGGTGCTGGCGCATAAGCCACATCGTTTGCACTTAATATCATCTATAGTGGCTACCCGCCCGCCGTCGGATTTAATTAGCTCAAGGGCATCATAAGGGCATACGGCAACACAAACGCCGCAGCTGCTACACAAATCCTGGTTGAGCGCAATCTGCGGTATCTCAGACTGAAGCCCCATTACCACACAAGCCTTACAGCTGGAGCAAGGGCCGCAGCATAGACACCTTCTGGCCTCGGCTATCGCCTCTTCCAGGCTGTATCCCTTCTCAAAAGTTTCAAAATTCAGCCTGTCCTCAGCCGGCGACCACAAGACCTCAGGCTGAGGCTTGTATTCCGGGTGCTGGGGGAAAGCAGCATCTTCATACTCTTTCTCCCTCCCCACCCTCAGGTCCACACCCCTTAGGTAGCGGTCTATAGACTCGGCGGCAATTATGCCGTCTCTCATCGCCTCGGCAGCAAGGCCCACCCGCTTCACATCGCCCCCGATGAAAACCCCCTCCTGGCTCTGGCTCATAAGGGTAAGCTGGTCAATATCAAGCCGGCCTTCTGCATCCAGCAAACCCTCCTGCCTGAAGAATGTCCGCTCAGCACCCTGTCCGATGGTAACCAGCAACACATCCCCTTCCAGGTAGACCACATCATTTCGGTCAAACTTGGGATTAAATCCCTTCTCATCAAAGACCGAGGTACAGCGGGGGCATTTTATTGCCTTAAATCTTCCCTCCTCCCCGATAATCCCCTCCACTCCCCGGCTGTAATTTATCATAATGCCCTCTTCCACAGCACCTTCAATCTCCTCAACATCGGCCGGAATCCCGTCCTTGGAAGACTTATCCGCGTTCTCCAGACAGACCATAGCCACATCTCCCCCCAGGCGCCGGGCGGTTCGGGCGACATCAAAAGCAACGTTACCACCGCCGACCACTATCACCTTACGGTGCCGGAAGAGCTGGCGATAGAGCTGGGCCGGCACCTTCCCCTGGTTTATGTCATAGAGAAGATACAAACCGGAGATAACCCCGTCCAGGTCGGCCCCCAGCACCGTCTCCCTCTCCAGAGTGAGAGGCCGTGGCGCGTGGGTGCCGGTGGCCACAAATACTGCCTTATAACCATCACGGTAAAGACTATCCAACGTGTTTCCCTTTTCGCCCATCTCTACGCCGAATCTAACCTCAATATGAGCAATCCTCACCAGGTTATTTAAAGTGCTATCAATAACTCGTCTGGGAAGGCGGTATTGAGGGATATATCTCATGGCACCCCCCAGCCAGGAACTCCTTTCCAGAATAGTGACTTTATAGCCCCTTTGCCCCAGCATATAAGCACACATCAATCCCCCCGGCCCCCCGCCAACAACAGCCACCTTTTCTTTGGTGGGATGAGGAAGCGAAGGCTTACTTTCCAGATAGGGAAGATAATACTCGCTGATGAATCTCTTGAGCATTTTTCTTCTTATGGAGCCGGTATGGTCTTTATAATTGCACTCCCGCTCACAAAGCCCGCAAATATAGCTGCATACCGGGAATAAGGGGTTCTTTTTATAGATTTCGTCGCCTATTTTAATTATCTGGCTATGAGCTTCCTCGGCATCCAGAGGCAGCAGCGAAATCATGGCATTAGTGCGCTGGATATCCTCTCCAACCGGGCAGGCTATCTGACAGGGCGGTAAATATACCTTCCCGGTGGCCTCATCAATCACTTCCTCAACCCGTGCCGGTTCTTCTACCTCCACCGCCAGCGGTTCAACCTTAGTCGGGGCTACGGTAGCCTTAGGCTTAACCTCCACCTGAACCGGGCCGAGGGCGTCACGGATTAATGCCTCCAGCTGGTTAAGCTGGACTGGTTTGGATAAATAATCAACCACCCCTTCTTTCATCGCCTCCACCGCCGTCGGCACCGAGGCATAAGCGGTGATAATTATCCCCTTAAGATGCGGGCTCTTTTCTTTAGCCTCCCGGAACACCTCAATGCCGTTCTTCCCCGGCAACATCAGGTCGAGAATGGCGACACCAAATTCCTGCTGAGCCAATAGCTTTCAGGGCTGCCTCTCCATCCTCAGCTATTTCCACCTGATAGCCGTCGTCGGTCAACCAGTCCCGGAGCGACTCCCTCATAATAGCCTCGTCATCTACTACCAATATCGGTTTCATTTTTCTGCTTCCCCTTCTTTCTTTTACTTTTATCACCCGTTTTGTAGCCTGCCATTCTCTTGCCCAAAAAAGAGGGCTATACATTAATTAGTATAGCCCCTTCTCTGCTTTAAGCAGAACTATAGCTGTAAAATATTTGACCATATCTTAATAACCTGATTGTCCTGACTGTACTCAAGCCAAGGGTAACTTCTCTTTCTTGACGAAGTGGACCGATGCGTACCGGCACAGCCTTTGGTTGGTCGGCAATTTCTTGAGTCTGTCCACTTCTTCTTCGCCGATGACCGCTATCGTGCCAAATCTGTCTTGTATGTCCTGGGCAAAGGCACAATGACCACACTCATAGTTGCGGTCGCAAAGTCGATAGGAAACGGCACCGAGTTCAAGCCAATGGTGTTCCTTCCCCTTTTTCCCCTTGGCCACTTCCCCGAGTGCGGCTCCAATCAGCTTTTCTAAATCATTAATCTTAAAGGGCTTCACCAGATAATCAACAAGTCCTAACTGGCGCGCTTTATCCAGTGTTTCTTTGGAAGGATAGGCGGTGATGATTACCCCTTTGGTTTCTGGTTTAAGTTCTTTGGCGTGCTCAAAAACCTGTAAGCCATCAATACCGGGCAACCTTAGGTCAAGAACAATAACGCCAAACTCTTCTTGCTTGATTCTTTCCAATGCCTCCTCCCCGCTATCAACACACTCAACATCGTATCCATCCTCTATGAGCCAGTCCCTTAGACTTTCCCTTACTATTGCCTCATCCTCTACCAGTAAGACCTTCTGTTTCTTCGCCGTCATTACTACCTCCTTTTTCCTGATGCACTGGCAGGTAAACAGTAAAGGTGGAACCCTTTCCCTCTACGCTCTGAACATCTATTTTACCACGATGGCGCTGGATAATTCCATAGGATACAGCCAGACCCAAGCCTACTCCCTTTACCTCTTTCTTGGTGGAAAAGAAGGGGGTGAACAGCTTGCGCATATTCTCAGGAGCAATGCCATAGCCTGTGTCCTGAACCTCCATCTTTAACTGGCCTTTGCCCAGCGAGGTGAGAAGGGTCAATTTGCCTCCTTGGGGCATTGCCTGAATAGCATTCACAATGAGGTTAGTGCAGACCTGCTGGAGCTGGTTGGGGTCAGCGGTGAGTTTTGGCAGGGAGGGGTCAAGTTCTTTTACCACCTCGACTTTGTTTAGTTTGGCGGAATGAGCTGTCAGCTCAAGAGCGCGATTAACGATATCGTTAAGGTCTGTTTCTACTAGTTCTGGAGCCGACTGCCGGGCAAAGTCCAAAAGGTTTCGTACCAATCTAGTGCTGCGAGTGAGTTCCGATTCCATTTTCGATAGATAGTCAAGAGCGGACTCTTTGGAGAATTTGTCGCTGTTGATTCTTTTAGTCAGCAATTGGGTATAAGTAAGGACGCCAGAAAGAGGATTATTAACCTCATGGGCAATAGAAGCCGCCAGCTGACCGAGCGAAGATAATTTCTCAGATTGTATCAGCTGTTCCTGGTTGTCCTTCAGCTGTTGTGTATATTCGTTAAGCTTCTGGTAAGCAGCGTTCAATTCGATGCGGGTCTTTCTTTCCTTTTCAAATCGGTTTAACGCAGTGGCTATAAAGAGACCAATGAGTGCCGCAAAGACCACAAAGACCAGTGCTCTAATTAGGGGGTTGGGGTAGCTTGAGAATACTAAAGCACGGGGCAGCACAGCCACCAGGAAAGTAAGCGAAGTGATAATGCTGCCACGAACTCTAAAGGCTAAGGCTGCGTAGATTATGGGAATGAGGAACAATGCTCTATTCACATCGTGGATGCCGGTAAAAAAGCTGTGGCTGAAAAGGGGCATACTGGCCAGAGGGGTCTGGTCTACATAGTACTGGAATATGCATAGCGCCATCAAGGCGGCAACTATTAATAGATGGCGGTTTCGCCAGCCTTTGCTAGCATCCGTTCCCCTTTGCCATTCAGCCGCTCTGGCCACTATATTATCTTCCAAGTATCGCTGGATGTTCTTTAAAGTTAACTTGGCTGTCATCCCACTTCTCCAAGGTCAGGCTTAAGGGTCAGAATGCTTAAGATAATTCTTCAATCTGCTTCTTGGCAATTTCGATAAGCTGAGAACTGTTGGTTATGGTGACGAACTTTTCAAAATCGTTTAGGGCTTCGGTTTTCCTGCCTAGACTCCGGTATGCCATACCTCTACTCAAGTAGGCAAGAGGCAGGTCAGGCTCAAGTTGGATCGCCATATTACAATCATCTATGACCAGGTCATATTGACCCTTCATGCTATAGGCACTGGCTCTATTGATGTAGGCAATATACAGGCGCGGATCAAGTTGTATGGCTTTGGTGCATTCAGAAATTGCCATATCATATTGACTGTCATTTAGGTATGTATTGGCTCTATTCACATGTGTCTGAGCTAAATCGTTCTCATTATCCATAGCTCGGTTTATCCTCGTTTGTATTAGGACTAAGCAGAGTGTCTAGCTATGATGTCATTCTATGGGTCTTGAGAATCTTTGTCAATGAAATGAGTCTATCAGAGGTTACCTCAAAAACAGGCAAGGCCAAACGTCAAAATACACTTAGGGGGCTGGGTAGCCAAAGCACTGATGAAATNCCAGATGAAGTGCCGCCCNGAGCCTGTTGNCACTGAAAACTTCTGGCTAAGCCGGTTGATAAGGAAGACGAGCTTTATATAGTCCGTGTCATCGCTGGCGGTTAGAATATGAGCGTGAGCTTGGAGATTGGACGTCATGATTGCTAACTACGGACTTTTCTAATAAACTATCATTGAAGTAATTTTATATGGGGGTAATTTCATGTACAAAGGCGGTTATATGGGAAAGATACTGAGGGTGGACTTAACCAATCAGTCTACAAAAGAAGAGGCAGTCTCTGAAGAATTGGCCAAGAATTATCTTGGCGGTGCCGGTTTTGCCATAAAATACTTATACGATGAGCTAAAACCGGGAACTCCGGCCTTAGACAAAGAGAATAAGCTAATCTTTGCCGTCGGCCCGCTGACAGCCACGGGTGCCCCTTGTAGCAGCCGAATGGCCGTCGTGGCCAAGTCGCCGCTGACAAATGCCGTAGGGATGGCTCTGGCCGGAGGTCATTTCCCGGCCGAGATGAAAAAGGCCGGCTACGACATGATAATTATCGAAGGCAAGGCAGAGAAGCCCACCTACATAGCCATCAAGGAAGGCGAGGTACGCTTCAGGTCGGCGGAAAAGCTGAAAGGCATGATGACTACCGACACCCAGCTTTTTATTAAGGAGGAACTGGGAGACCATAACTACCGGGTTGCCTGCATTGGCCCGGCCGGGGAGAGGCTTGTCCCCCTGGCCTGTATTGTCAACGAGCGCCGGGCGGCGGGCAGAAAGGGGCTGGGGGCGGTGATGGGCTCCAAGAACCTGAAAGCCATTGCCGTACGCGGACACCAGAGACCAGCTATAGCTGACGCCGAAAAATTTAAGAAAGCGCGTCAGGCTATGAACAAGGCTATGCGAGACAGCGAAGTGCTTTATCCCCATTTCGCCAAGGACGGTACTCCCATGATCGTTGATGACATGACCGAAATGGGAATTTATTCGACCAAGAACTGGTCGGCCACCGGTGAGATCGATTGGGTAAAAGAGCAGGGCCGCGATGCCCAACATGAAATGATAGTTACCAAGTCGCACTGCGCTGATTGCCCGGTGGGCTGTACTCAGGTCAAACTGGTCAAAGATGGCCCCTATGCCGGTTACCTCAGTGAAGGGCCTGAATTTGAGACGACATATTCCCTGGGGAGTACCGCCGGCGTAGGCTATCTGCCCGCCATCATTGCCGCCGACCGAATCTGCGACGAGTATGGTATAGATACCATGTCGGCCGGTGTCACCATCGGCTTTGCCATGGAGCTCTACGAAAGGGGCATACTGACCGAGAAGGATACCGATGGTCTGGAGCTGAAATTCGGCAACCATGCGGCTATGATTGAGATGCTGCGGCGTATAGCTTATAAAGAGGGCCTGGGGGCACTGCTGGGTCAGGGCACCAAAAAAGTGGCCGAGAAAATAGGCAAAGGCTCCGGGGATTATGCCATGCAGATAAAAGGGCTGGAGCTGCCGGCCTATGATGTCAGGGGGGCCAAGGCACACGGTCTGAATTACGCCACATCCTACACCGGAGCCGACCACAACCGGGGCTACGCGTACCAGGAAATCTTCGGTGTACCCCATCCGGAAAAAGTAGATAGATTTGTTATAAAAGGAAAGGGCAGGCTGACCAAATGGAACCAGGACGTCCGCTGCGTAACCTGTGATTGCGCCACGATGTGCGCTTTTCTCCTCGATATGGCTGTGCCCGACATCGCCTGTCAAAACACGGCCGACTTAGTGAACGCCGCTACCGGGATGCGCCTCACCGCGGATGAAGTCCAGCAAATCGGGGAAAGGATAAACAATGTGGCCCGGTTGTTCAATATTGGTGAAGGCTTCAGCCGCAAGGACGACACCTTCCCCAAACGCATCATGACCGAAGCTATTAAGGCGGGAGATTCGGCCGGGCAGCTTATCAGTCAGAAAGACCTCGATACCATGCTCGATGAATACTATGAGGCGCGCGGCTGGGATAAAAAGGGAAACCCGACGGCGGCTAAACTAAAAGAACTGGGGCTGGTGTGAAAATCTAACTGCCTCAAGCTGGTATACGTAGCAGACTCCGGGCATTGTCGGCGAATATCTGCTTNTTTTCGTCGTCGGTTATGTCCATGGCTTCGATAGCACTTATCGTCTGCCGATAGCTTCTGACACCCAGATCATAGTCCCCCAGAGGCATGTCCGCCCCAAACACTAAATGGTCGGCGCCCCAGAAGTGATAGGCTAACATCAGGGCCGGGGTGTTGCCGTGAATCGCCGTGTCGTTGTAGAACATCTTATAGTATTCAAGCGGAGTCTTGGTGAGCTCGTGCAAGTACGCCGCCTCTTTTTGATAGGTCTTATCCTGAAAACCATAATGCTGCAATATCCTCTGTTCATAATAGGGGACCATTCCGCCGCAGTGATGGGTAATCACTTTCAGGTCCGGATATTTTTCCAGAATCCCGCTAAATATTAAGCGGGTCATTGCGGCCGTAGTCTCATACGGCCAGCCGAATATACTGGCTATCATGTAGTTCGATGTTTTTTCAGTTTTATAGTCGGCGAAGTCATCGCCCCTCCAGGGATGGATATATATTGGCAGATTGTATTTAGCCATCTTTTCGAAAAACGGCATGAACTCCGGGGAGTCCAGGGGCTTACCGTTGATATTGCTGTGTAGATAGATACCCTTAAACCCCAACTCATTGATGGCCCGGTCGGTCTCTTTCAGAGCCGCTTCGATGTTATTCATGGGCAGCAGGGCAATGGCGGCAATAAATCTATCCCGGTATTTCAGGACCAGTTCCGCCATCTCATCATTGGCCATCTTGGCCAGCTCCACCGATTTCTCGGGGCTGGCAAAGGCCTCCAGTGGTGGGACCGGCCCCACGGTCAACACCTGCACCAGGGGCTGGTACATGTCCATTATGCGGAATCTCTCGTCCATATCGAACAGCGGGGGCACTTTGCCCAGTATCTGGCCGTAAAATTTCGGGTAGTCTTGGCGCAGGGCTTCGGTATATTTCGGGGGTGAAATGTGGGCATAGGCATCAATCTTTAGCGAATAAGAGTTCCCCACGATCTGCCTCCTTCTAGGCTAAACAATTTTACCTATTCTATCATAAACCGCCAACGGTGTGGACATTGACAGCTAGGCGAATAACTGCTTAAAGTGTGGTGACACTGGCTTTTAGGAGGTTAGGATAATGGAAAAGTACCAAAGGGCCGAGGCTTTCGTGGAGGTGCTGAACGCCAACGGCGTGGAGTGTATCTTCTTTAACCCGGGGTCGGTGACCACTCCCGTCCAGGTGGCTATTTTGAAATACAGGGCATCGGGCAAACGCGCTCCGAGGCTGATACTGTGCCTCGACGAATCGGTAGCTATGGCTGCCGCCCATGGACACTACATGGTTTCGGGGCGGCCACAGGTGGTTATGGTACATGATGAGCTGGGCACCCTTCAGGTAGGTGGAGCCATGCATAATGTGCAGTGGGGACGAATACCCGTTATCCTATGTGTTGGGGAAACGCCCTCATACCAGCGACTAAATTGGTTGAAAGAGCCTTTCGACATATGCCGCACCCTGCGCAATTGTGTCAAGTGGGATCACAAACTAGACAGCGTTGAGAATATACACGACGTTCTCCTGCAGGCTTTTCGAACCGCTTTCACCGAGCCTTGCGGCCCGGTCTATCTGTCTTACCCTCAGGAACTTCTTACGCAAGAGGTTGAAAAGGTGACCATCCCACCATCGGCTCCAGCGGCCATATCGTCAGCCGGTGCGGCTGACGGTGACAGCCTCAATAAAGCCGCCGAGATTTTGCTTGCAGCGGAAAACCCTCTTATCGTAGCCGGCTATTCCAGCCGTCATCCTGAATCGGTGGCGTTGCTGGTAGAGCTGGCCGAGGCTCTAGGCGCCCCGGTGCTTTCGGGTCTAACCAGGATGAATTTTCCGACTACGCATCCCCTCTCGGCCGGCATTGAGGAGATTGGGGGGAGCCGGAAGGCAAATCCCTACATAGCGGACGCCGATGTGCTCCTGGTCATTGACTATGATATTCCCTACGTACCGGCCGAGGGGTTCCCTCGACCAGAGGCTAAAATCATCCATATCGATATCGACTCTACGACGCAGGGCAGACCTCTCTGGCAGCGTGGGGCGGATGTTTTTATTGAGGCTGACTCGAAAGAAGCCATACCGGCTCTAAATAAAGTAATTAGCCAGAGACTAACTCCTGAAAAGCGCGCCAGATTCCGTGAGCGTTCCCGTCAGCTGGAAACTAAACACCGGAAGGAGCGGGAAGAGTGGCGCGCTCTGGGGGTGAATAGCTCCAACCAGAAGCCGATTTCCCCGGATTGG
>JGI24422J19971_10001380_pt1 | contig 14704 bp, 13 predicted proteins | sample DeeMarSWOR152_54_FD_19971 | JGI IMG/M metagenome (IMG submission 19971) | reverse complement strand
CCTGAACTGATGAAATTTGATGTAATTCTCTTTGACGAAGCATCTCAAATTGTTCCTGAAGACGCAATCGGAACTATTTATCGCGGAAAAACAATTGCCGTTGCAGGCGACAATAAACAACTACCGCCTACCTCCTTCTTCCAAAAATCCCTGCTTGAAGACATCGACTGGGACGAAGTCAGCGATGAAGATTTTGAAGTTTTCGACAGCATTCTTGACGAATGTGTGGGAGTTGGACTGCCAGTAAAGACTCTTCGATGGCACTACCGCAGCAAACATGAGGAACTAATTGCATTTTCCAACAACCATTTCTATGATGGCACTCTCATAACTTTTCCATCAGCGGTAGCAAAACACGTAACTTTGGGTGTAAAACTAATTTATGTTCCAGACGGCATATATGATCGGGGAGGGCGACGAGACAACCTTAGAGAGGCAGAGGTCGTTTCCAACTTGGTTTTTGAGCATTTCCAGAAATATCCCGAGAAAACTCTTGGAGTGGTAACCTTTAGTATAGCACAAATGGATGCTGTTGAAGAGGCGATTGAACGCCGCCGAAGGCAACAACCTGAATACGAGCGTTTCTTCAAGGAGGATCGACTAGAAGGGTTTTTCGTCAAGAACCTAGAGAACGTTCAAGGCGATGAGCGTGACGTAATAATACTTAGTCTCGGTTATGGCTATGACCACCAGCGTCAAATTACAATGAACTTTGGGCCTGTAAACAAGGCTGGCGGAGAGCGACGACTAAATGTTGCAGTTACACGTGCTCGAGAAAGGACAATCCTCGTAACTTCAATTAAAGCCTCCGATATCGACATAGAATCAGCCAAATCAGAAGGCACAATTATTCTGCATAACTATCTTGAATATGCTGAAAAGGGTCCAGAGGCATTAAAATTGCCTAAGCAAAAAGCAGGCGAATTCGAGTCCCCCCTCGAAGAAGATGTGGCAATGGTAATCCAACGCATTGGCTACAATGTCGTTCCTAAAGTGGGGTATAGCGGTTGTCCCATCGATATGGGAGTGGTTGATCCAAATAATCCTGGAAGCTATCTTTTAGGAATAGAATTTGACGGCGTAACATACCAGTCTAGTAATAGTGCAAGGGATAGAGATAGACTCAGAGAGCAAGTGCTCAAACAGCTAGCATGGCGGATTCATCGTATATGGTCGCCAGCGTGGGTTGCGAGAAGAGACTCCGAAGTCAGACGATTGGCCGGCGCCTTGGCAGAAGCTCATAAGTTCCAGCTAGAAGCAGAAGTCCCAAGCATGGATGTTGCTCTAAAAGAGGACAATGATGACCTATCACAAGAAGTCGATGTTCAAAAGGTTCAATTTGCTGGCATCGAAAAAATCGGCGTTCCTTACAAAGTGCATACGTTCAAAGCAAAGTTTAACCCGTATGTGAGGGTTCCATCCTCTCGACATGGATGGGTAGTTCGAGCGAACGAGTTTCACTTTCAAGAGAATCGTCAACTGCAAAGTATCCTCTTGGAAGAGCTTGTCAAGGAAGAGGGACCAATTCACTTTGACTACGCAGTTCGAAGATTAGCGGCTGTATGGGGACTAAAGCGAAGGGGCCCCAGAATTGTTCAAGCCGCTAGAGAAGCGCTCAATCTCCTGCTCCGAAATCAAAAGGCAATTATAAAGGGTCATTTCATTTGGCCAACAGACCTCCAAGATGTTCCAGTACGCGTTCCAGTTCCTGGCGTCCCAGAATCAAAGAGAATACTCGAGCACATCCCGCCTGAGGAAATCGAAAACGCCATGAAACTAATTGCTCGATACGCTTTAGGCATAAGTGCCGAATCTCTGACGGTTGAAACCGCAAAAGTTTTTGGTTTCAGCCACGGAGGGGAAAAGAGCAGAAAAAGAATCTACGAGATATACAAGAGGCTATTATGGGAAAAGAAACTAAGCTGCACTAATGATGTTGTCACTGTTGCTTAACCAGTAGTACCCTTTCAAAATGAACTCGATAGGCGAAACCGCCTTGAAAGTGACAATTGGCTCTGAGCTGAATTGATTATATTGCTTTTCTGGCTGATTGCGCGCGCTTCATGATGGACTTGAACTCTTTTGGGTATGGATACCGCCGAGACAATCTTATCAATTGTATAGAACCAAGATGCAAAAACAAATTAGTTGGGTAGCCCTAGATTGCCCTTGTTCGAAGCGTTTGCTCAAGAATGCATTAACGAGCAAAATATAATCAGAGGTACCTAAAATGCTTCACTGGACCATGAGAAAGCCAAGTCGAAATTTATCCATCCTAGGATACGATAATCATGAAGTTTTAACGTGGAGAAATATGTCATGACCGTTTATTTTGTTAAATGGGATACTGAGCGTGACCTGATGAAGGAAGCTGGTCGCCTCTATGATGCGGCTGGTACTTTTGATTGTGTGGAAAAGGGTAACCTTGTGGCCGTCAAGTTGCATGTAGGGGAGTTGGGCAACCCGTATTATGTGCAGCCGTTTTTTGTTCATGACATAGTCCGCAGGGTCAAGGAGGCAGGTGGCAAGCCGTTCCTCACGGATTCTAACACTTATTATCACGCGCACCGTAACAATGGGTATGATCACATGCTCACTGCGTTGATGAACGGGTTTAATATGGCTCCGTTCATCGTGGCAGATGGGCTTCGAGGCGAGAATTACAGGACGGTGAAGACTAAGGGTGTGTTGAAGGAGGTCGAGGTAGCCGGCGTTATCGCCGAGGCTGACGCTATGATTGTGGTATCGCACGATAAGGGTCATGGGCTCAGTGGCTTCGGTGGCGCTATAAAGAACGTGGGTATGGGTTGCACGTCGCGAGCGGGCAAGCTGCGGCAGCACAGGACAGTAGGCCTGGAGATAGATGAGTCGAAGTGCATCGGCTGCGGCAAGTGTAAGCAGGTATGTGAGATGAGCTTACCTGAGATAATCGGAGAAAAAGCTAGAATTATCTCGCCCTTGTGCATGCGTTGCCCTTTGTGTTCAAATGCTTGTCCCACGGGTGCCATAAAGCTTGTAAATCAGGATAACCTTAGCAAGGCGCTCGCGTCAGCAGCATATGCTGTGCTTTCCACCTTCAAGAGGGATAAGGTGTCGTACGTAAGTTTCGCCAAGGACATCACGCAGTACTGTGATTGCTTGCCCAATCCTGGCGAAATCGTGATGAAAGACGTTGGCATCTTCGCCTCTGCCTCGCCTGTTTCCATCGACGGCGCTTTCCTCGAGATGATTGACTGCAAGGTCTTCAACGATGAGTGTCACGTAGATTGCATGCTACAAGTCCAAGAAGCGAAGGATATTGGCATCGAGGGCGAAGTAAAGCCAAAGATATCTAGAATAAGGTGAGCGCGTGAAGCTGTTTTGCCAAGCGAGAGACCTGTTAAAGATTTGGTTCCAAACCCATTAGGATATGGGTGCCATCGGACCCTCTACAAAGTTTGGGGAAAGTTTTTGGTTAAATGGAAGAGATTTGTTTGAAAAAGAAAGTTGTGATAGAAGCCTTCTCCTCTCTTCCACCTTCAGGCTGAAACAGTATATGCTGAAATCTTTATAAAACGTTTGTGTCAGCATCGGTATATGTCATATTAGGCAATATGTTTTAGTTTGAGTTCATTTGAGTTTTTGATACTTTGGTTTTTAACACTGGACAATTAAGTCTTCGTAGTGAAAGAAGAACGCTTGAGAACACCTTTACTAGTGCGGTTTCAATATTGCTGTTTGTTTTTGGAATCTCGATAGCTTTCATATTCTTCTCAGGTAACCTTTGGAGTAGCGAACGAAAGAGAATCTTATTGGAATGGCCGTTGAAATTGCATGTTGGACTCCAATACGTTTTTCTAGTTAGATCTGGTTTTTCCGCGTTGGTTTTAGCTTTACCATAGAACAAACATTCCTCAACGCACTTTGAAGTAAGTTGATTCCGTATAGGGATTAAATAACATGAACTAAGCAAACATATTAGAGTCCCCAAAAAAGAAAAGGCTACACTTTTAGCTTTTTTGTCAAAAAGCTTGCTACACAAAAAAAGGAGCGGAAATCTTTTTCTGAAACCAAAACACATAATCAACACCACATACAAAACACCGAGTGAGATGCAACTAAAATGGGCGAAAAAGTGGGTAAGCACCACATTGAAGAACTGAAGGAAATGATCCAGGAAAAGAAGCCGAAGGAGCCAGTGGAGAAAGTTCTTGTCAAATTCTGTGAGCGACACGGCGTTTCTCTAGATACCTGTCGGATATACTATAACCGATTAGTTGAAAAAGGCGAAGTCAAAGATGAATAGCGCTTATTCAACCTTTTACCTTTTAGTTCCCACAGTCTCTTTCTAGCGCGCGGCTAACTTGAGTATAAATATGGACAGTTTAACACCACTGGAAGCTCAACTTTCCATATGAGTCAGTAATCTTAGAAATACCTGTCGCGTCTTCAAATGTTACAAGGATATTGATTCTGAGCACTAGAGTGAATTGACCTATTTGCTTTTAAACTAGTAGTTACGTTATATAACTTCGATAATGTAATGGTAAATGCGTGTTAATTATTGAAACGTAGATGTTTCTGGATTATCGTCCTCATCCTTTTACTTGTTGTTTCGCTTTTCTTAACGTGGAGGTTTTTTGATAATTCCTCTGATAAGGCGGCCCCAGATGTTTTCGTGGGTATTGATATCGCTTATGACAACGTTGCAGAAATTAAGCTGCTTGTTGACGAAATAAGGCCATACACTAATACTATTGTGATCGGAAGCACAGGAATAACCTTTGATGTGGCGAAACTTGACGATGTCTGCCAGTATCTTTACAATAGAAGCTTTTATTTTATGATTTATGCGCATCCTTTAGGTGATCCTGAAAAGCTTTCTATTCAGTGCCAATGGGTGCTTGATGCAAAACCTAGATGGGGGGAGCAGTTCTTGGGCTTGTATGCTTTCGATGAGCCTGGGGGGCGGCAATTGGATAACGCATCGCGAAAAGTAGTGAAGGATAAAGATTGGTTCGCGGACAACTGGACAGAGGCTGCGGACAAGTATGTTAATACAACGTTCATTTATCTTCACCACATGATTCAAGATCAAATGTGTGGTTTACAGTTGCCTTTGTTCACCTCAGATTATGCACTTTATTGGTTTGACTATAAGGCGCATTATGATGTGGTTTTTGCAGAGTTCGGATGGAACTATAGCAGACATTTGAATGTGGCACTCTGTAGAGGCGCAGCCAACGTTCAAGAAAGGGAGTGGGGCGTAATGATAACTTGGACGTATTGTCAGCCGCCTTACCTCGAATCTGGAAGTGAACTTTACGACGATTTGGTGCTAGCGTACGAAAACGGTGCGCAATACATCTTGGTCTTTGACACCGACGAGAATTACACTCATAGCACTCTCATAAACTCAAAAGAACGTTTAGATGCGCTGAAACGATTCTGGCAATACGCAACGGATAATCCTAGAGCGAGCGGGCCAACTAGCAGTAGAGTTTCATACGTTCTTCCGAAGGGTTATGGATATGGTTTTCGTGGACCAGATGACAAGATTTGGGGGTTATGGGAAGCCGACGATTTTTCACTCAAAATAAGTAAAGAGGTTGGCAGTCTTATTCATAGACACCAGAACAGGCTAGATATAATATATGATGATGGATTGAAGACCAACAGCTCGTATGGATACAGCGAACTCATTTTTTGGAATGGAACGGTTTGGGTTCCGTAAGTTTGTGAGCGCTATCAAACGCTGAGCTACTATTCAAAGTAGTTCGTGAAGAGCACAGCAGTCTACCACTTAACGAACGGTTTAAGTTAACATATTCCGAATGTACCTTTTGAGGAATAGGGATATTGAAGGAACTCGTATTTGTGGGTCTAGGTTTACACGACGAAAAGGGAATAAGCCTGCAAGGTCTCAAAGAAACTAAAACTGCAGATCACGCTTTCATCGAACTCTACACAAGCCTTCTCCCACACTTCTCAACAAAACGCTTTGAAGCAATGGTCAACAAGCAAGTCCGCATCGTCTCAAGACGTGACCTTGAAGAAGAAAACGGAGCACTTATCTTGAGCGCCGCGGAAAAGGACAAAACTGTTTTTCTCGTTCCAGGCGACCCATTCATGGCCACAACACACGTGACGCTGCGTATCGAAGCGGAAAAACGCGGTATTAAGACACGCATAGTCCACGGAGCCTCCGTAATCTCTGCGATAATCGGCTTGTCAGGTCTGCACAACTACAAATTCGGAAAAACCGTCACCATACCCTTCCCTGAAAACTTTTCGGAAACCCCTTACAATGTCATCGCCCAAAACAAGAAGCGCGGGTTGCATACGCTGTGCTTGCTAGACCTAAAGGTAGACGAAAAACACTTCCTAAGCATCAACGAAGCGTTGACGTTGCTTCTGGGAATTGAGCAAAAAAGGAAAAAAGGGACAGTTAAGCCNAACACGGTGGCGGTCGGTGTGGCAAGAGCTGGAAGCAGCGCTCCAATCTTGAAAGCTGACTATGTCAAGGAACTNTCAAAGTATGANTTTGGGAATCCACCACAGAGCTTGATTTTTCTAGGAGAGCTCCACTTTATGGAAATCGAAGCGTTAGTAGCGCTTGCGGGGGCGCCTGAGACCTTAAGGAGGCTCGCCAGATGAGCTTAGAAACGCTCGTGTCGAAATATGTAGCTTCAACAGAAAAAGTTCTGGAAGAAATGCAGCGGACTGAAGGCTCAACAAGCGTGGCTGAAGATCGCATAGACAATATTCTGGGTTATGTCACGGCCTATTTGGAAGACGCAAAGTATTATAGGGATCAGAAAAAGTTTGAAACAAGTCTAACTTCGGTCGTTTATTGCGAAGGATTATTAGACGCGTTGAGACTGTTGGGAGTTGTGAAATTCGAATGGCCAGCCAGCACGGAAAGAAAAGGTTAGTTTTAGCTTCAGGCGTATTCGACCTGCTGCATCTGGGGCATGTCAAGTTTTTGGAGGAAGCCAAGAAAGCTGGTGGCAAAGATGCAGAACTTTTGGTCATAATTGCAAGGGACCGCACAGTGGAAAAAAACAAGGGCAGAAAACCTATCATGCCTGAGAACCAAAGGCGTGCTTTGGTAGAGTCCTTAAGAGTTGTTGATGAAGCGGTGCTTGGCTTTGAAGAATTTGACATAGGTGATGTCATTGAGCGAATCAAGCCCAATGTAATTGCCTTGGGGTACGATCAGGCGGATATGGAAAAACTCGTGCAAGAATATGCGGATAAGCATAAGTTAAACGTGAAAGTCGTTAGAATCGGCAAATTTGAAGGAGACGCATTAGATAGTTCGTCAAAGATAAGACAGAAAATCATTGAAAACTTTGTCAGATGAACAAGCCATGTACAACAGCCAGAAGTTCAAGCCCACATACATTCTTATCGCGTTGAACATTGCCTTTTATATTTACACTTCGGTGGTTGGCGAAAATTTTCTGAATACAAACTACAATATGATTTTGGATTATGGCCAAATAAACAGTTTAGTCCTTTACGAGACTCAGTACTATCGGCTTCTCACGTCCATGTTNGTCCACGCTAGCCTCGCGCATCTTGCAGGCAACATGCTCTTTCTCCTTATTTTTGGGTTAAGAGGCGAAGAAATGTTTTCGTTGCCGGAGTACTTGCTCGTTTATTTCCTAGGCGGACTAACTGGGAACCTGCTGTCGCTGGTGCTTTTACCTCTTGACGTCCCCTCGGTTGGGGCGTCAGGCGCCATCTTCGCCATGTTCGGGGCATGTACAATCTATGCTAGACGCGCCTTGCGCCAATCTATAATTGGCGCGTTAATATACGCTTTCTTTCTGTTGTTTCTCAGTTCAGGAATGGGCGTGAATAATTTCGCACATATAGGCGGATTGGTTGCTGGTCTGCTGGTCGGCTATGTGTTGGCTGCAAAGCGTAAACCTGTCACAAGGTACACAATTAGCTATTCTTATTCAACCAATACTTAGAGTTAAGGCAGAGCAAAGACTTCTACCTTCACTTTGTGCCCGTCCTTGAGGTTAAGCTGGTTTCTAAGGTAGACTGGGGCGATTACCTCCAAGACTGAACTGTCATAGTGGCTGCGCAGGGCGAAAATCAGAGCGCCCTTAACCTTGTTATTTATCTTGGCAGGGTAACATTTGACCAGCCCAAAAGTTCGGTCTTCGTTTTTGAAGCCTTGAATCTCAATGGCTGGGTACGCTTCAAGTTCTGTACGCGTCTTAAGGTCATAGTTAGTTGTGAGCTTGAGGTTTAGCGTGCCCGGATAAGGGTCAAAGCCGAGCTTTTCAATGAATTGTTTCCTATAGGGCTCTTTTAAGATGTAATAGGCGCCCTCACCCAAACCTGTGAAAACCGTTCCTTCAAGGGTGACTGACGGCGGATATACGGCTTCAATCAAAAGTCGCAAGTTCGAGTACAGCTTCTGAAGCTCTCCAATACCTGTATCGTTGATTTTTATCAGGCTGCCTTCCGGCGTTATTGTTCTCTGAATCCAACCTTCACGCTCAAGCTCTATCAAGTGGCGGGATGCTGTCTGCTGGGAAATTACCAGTTTCTCAGCCAAATATTCGGTTGAGACTTTGGTGGTTCGCCTGTGGGCGCCCATTTCCGCCAGTTTAAGAAGTGTACGGATGTGCTGCCATTCGTGTTTGCCGTTCAATAGCTGTAGTTCTCCATTTGCAGCTACAGATATTAGTAGGAGTTTATATTTAAGCGGCTCGAAATCAAAGCAAAGTGCCTAAGGGAAGGGAACGCGATGCACTAGACGGAAAAGCTGTACAAGAAATTGAGGTAGCAATTTTCGCACGAATGATTGTTGTTTTATTGTTGGTTATAACGCAAAATATATAAGACGCCGTTAATCATGCAACTACTTGAAAAAATCATGAATATATGGAAACTTCGCCTCTCCATGGCTGGAACCTTAGCCATAATCTTCGGGTTATCCACATTAGTTTTCACAGTAATAATGAGCTTAGCAGGAGTCTTTGACCTTTTAACGCTAGCCATAATCGTAGTATCCTTCAACATCGTCCAATGGCTCATATCCCCATATCTCGTTGGCGCCATATACAGAGTTCGCGAACTTCCAGAAAACGAAAATCCACAACTGCACCAAATGGTTGAAAATCTCAGCGAAAAGAGCAAAATCTCCAAGCCAAAACTCATGCTAGCACAGATTCCGATTCCAAACGCGTTCGCATATGGCTCACCCTTAACGGGCAACCGCGTCGCGGTCACTCAGGGTCTTCTGAAGTCGTTGAATGAAGAAGAAGTTGAAGCTGTCATAGGACATGAGCTCGGTCACTTGAGACATAGAGACGTGCAGGTTATGATGGTGGTTTCCTTCTTGCCCGCGCTTTTCTACTACATCGGCTTTTCGCTTATGCTTTCAAGCATGTACCGTGGGCGTAGAGATGACAGCGGTGGAAGCGCCCTCATTGGTATAGGTTTCATGATTTTCTCCTGGGTGCTGAACTTGTTTATTCTCTACTTGAGCAGATTACGCGAGTACTATGCTGACAGGCATAGCGTTTCCGTGGTGGATAATGGTGCGCAGAAACTCTCCACGGGGTTGGCGAAGATAGTTAACACCACTCGGAAGGTTAACAATGCTCAAAAAGCTCGTAAAGAAAAACCAAACTCGAGCGCTTTCAAGGCTTTATTCATAGCTGATCCGGACCGAGCAAACGCGGATTCAGCCGAGTTAGCTGCCATGGAAGCTCAAAGCGGCCAGAAGTTGGTTCAAGAAATCCTTTCGAAGGAACCGACATTTGCCGACAAACTGATTGAAGCCTTATCAACCCATCCGAACATAGTTAAACGTTTGCGGGCGCTACAGGAACTGACTCAAAAGTCATGAGCAAAGTTTTTCTTTTCACTGTTACAAAACGATTTTAAACCTGTTGCTAGTCTTACTCAACATAAGTTCACGGAAGTTGTAGACTTGAACAGAGCGTCAAAAATCATTTCCCAAGCTCGCCGTGAAAGCAGAAAAGCGCTTTTGGAAACTGAAGCTAAAGCCATCTGTATGGAATACGCCATTCCAGTTACCACGTTTAAGCTGGCGAAAAGCGAGGAAGAAGCAATCGAGTTTGCTGGGCAGATAGGGTTTCCAGTGGTTTTGAAGATCGTTTCGCCCAACATTGTACATAAATCTGATGCTGGAGGCGTCTTGGTTAACCTGAAGAGCGCTGTTGAAGTTAGGAATGCTTACGGAAAAATCTTGGAGAACGCAAAGAAATATGATGTTGCGGCAAAAATCGTGGGCGTTTTGGTTCAAGAGATGGCCCCGCAGTCAACCGAGGTTATAGTAGGAGCGATTAAGGACCCCCAGTTTGGGCAGACTCTGATGTTTGGGCTGGGCGGAATCTTCGTTGAACTTCTAAATGATGTGACTTTCAGGGTTGCACCTATAACAAGAGAAGACGCTCAAGAAATGGTGACAAAGGTCAAGGCGTATCCGCTGTTGAAGGGCTACAGGAATACACCACCAGCAGACATCGACACTATAATAAACGTTTTATTAAACACTTCAAAACTAGTCATGGATTATCCCGAAATCAAAGAGTTAGACTTGAATCCCATAATGGCTTACGAGAAGAGCGCAAGAACAGTGGACGCGCGAATCATACTCGAGTGAAAGACGCAGTCAATAGCGCGCGCTAAACACTTTTTAGATAACGAAAAACCTGTTTAAAATTTGGCTATGCTCCTGTCGAGAAGCTTTTAATATTTGTATAGAATGCACTTAAAAAACATGAAAGAAACAAGAAAGAGGTCATTAGTTAAATCAATTGTGTGGCGATTTGTCTGCGTTGTAGTCAGTATTGCCATATCATTCTTCTTGACTGCCAAATGGGATATCTCTGTTGCTATTGGGTTCTCTTATAACATAATAACAATTGTGCTGTATTACTTTCACGAGAGAATATGGAACAGAGTTAAGTGGGGTAAGGGTGATTAGACCTTCTTTTGAGCTTTTTTTAAAGATCACCGCCCGAGAATCGGTTCTATGGTTTATTCTTCAATTTTTCCCATATTCCATTTCCACCTATTAATGCTACTGCTTCTCTCTAGCGAGGGAATTGCAAGTAACCTGAGTCCAACAATTTGAAACTAGAAAGAAAATGGAATTGGAAGGCTGCTTTACTGTGTGCGTCACCACTAGTTATGGAGATAAATGAAAGGAACAAGACAGTCCCATTTGTGACACAAAGCTCATGCGGAGATGCACTATGCTTCCAAGAGCGACTGCAACAGCTTTATCGCAGACCATGCGGCAAGCGCGCTTGTACGCGGATTCTCCGGGTGTGGATCGTTCGCAAAACGCAAAAACATCTCGCCGAATCGCCATTTCACCTTGAACTCATGCGTGTTACGCTGAACAGCAGGGTCAGAAACCACTTGCACCCTCACTTTCGAAGGTTTAACAGTCAAAGCCAGAGTAGCGGCAACGTTCATTTCTCGTGGATAAAGTCGTGCCGCCTCTTCAGCATCACCCTCATACACGACTGCTGGTTCCTTGTTATTCAAATCAAACGCTTTGGGATTTTTCCGCGAAGTTAGAACTACCTCCTCTATACCAGCTAAAGCCGCACTGGAAAGCGCATCCAATCCGCCAATAGCCCCAGAGGGTACGTGAAGCTTGTTGCTCTGCACATTCAAGCCTAAAAGGGCTCCGCTGCTCATCACAATTAAATCTATGTTTTTAACGAGTATTCCACTTACGTATTCTCGGGCTGCCCGCTGCGACGCCGCTTCCACAATAACTTTTGGCTCAAGCCTAAGCATCTCATCAAGGCTCGCCACGACCGTCACAGGAAAACGCAGGGAATTTTTGAGTTTCTCAGCTTTTTTCTCATCATGATCGTAAAGAATCAGCTCGTCGCATGCAACTAGTTTTTGCTCCACTGCTTCAGAGATGAGGGTGCCGATGGCGCCGCAGCCTATTATACCTACTGTTTTCATTTTTTGATTACGCCGCCATACTCGGCAACGGAAATCACACCAGGGAACTGTGGGATCTCCCTGCCGCTACCCTCTTTCGGGAGAACCACAAAGCGCTCAACATTAAGGGTTCCAGCGATATCGCATTTACCTGTAGCTATTACGTCTGCATTAGTCTGGTTTCCAGCGTAAACCGTCAGCTTCTTTATCGGTGCGTTTAAGGGCAAGCGCTTCTCCGCTTTGTCCCTGCGTCTGTCAATAATCAACGCCATAATTAAATCTCCGCGGTTCTCTGCCTCTTCATCCACAAGCGCCTCGTTGAACTCGGGCCAAGACGAAATCTGCAAACTCTTGAAGCCCTTATACGGCGAATACATTGGTTGATAAATCTCCTCTGTCAGATGCGGCGTTATCGGAGAAAGAAGCTGTAAAACTCTGTACAATACCTCGTAAAGCGTGTGTTGTGCAGCTGCCCTTTCCGCTTCCCCGTGTATTTCTGGCCTGTAAAGCCTGTCCTTGACCGCTTCCACGTAGCAATCGCAGAGAACGTGCCACGTGAAATTGCGAATCTCTTCCGCAGCGATGTTGAATTGGCACTTCTCCATGGCTTCAGTCACTTTTTGCGTTAGCTTTTCCGCCTTGCTTAAAACCCACTTGTCCAAAGGTTGAAGCGCAAGTTCAGCCGTTTCGCTGGGTGTGTAGTCCTTCAAGAGTTTATTCGCAAAGCGCGAAACGTTCCACAATTTAACGAGAAAGCGCCTGCCGTACTCCACGTCTGGCCACCTGAAGGGAATATCCGAGCCTGTAGCGCCGCCTCCGGCAGCCCACTGGCGCGTGGCATCTGAGCCGTACTTGTTTAAAACTTCAGGTGAAGCAACATAGTTCTTAAGCGATTTGCTCATTTTTCTGCCGTCTGATCCCAGAACCATACCGTTGATGAGGCAGCTTTTGTAAGGCTTCTCGTTAAACAACGCCAAGTGCCTAACCATAAGGTAATAAGCCCAAGTTCTGATGATGTCAATGCCCGACGGATGCACGTCAGCGGGGAAAAATCTTTTCCAGTCTTCACGGTCAGGCCAGCCAGCATGCACCGCGCATGTGATTGAGCTATCCATCCACGTGTCAAACACATCGCGCTCGGGAATGAACTCGCGGCTACCGCATTTTGGACACTTGTCTATGCGTGGGTTTTCCAGTTTCGGGTCTATTGGAACCCACTTCTCTTCTGCGAGGATTAGTTCGCCACAGCTTTTGCAGTACCACACAGGAATGGGCGTAGCGAACACACGCTGGCGGCTAATCACCCAGTCCCAATCAAGAGACCTCGCCCAGTCAATTAAGCGCGTTTTCATGTGATCAGGATACCACAAGACTTCGTTGGCGGTTTTCTCCACCTGTTCAGTTAGAACGCGAGTTTTCATAAACCACTGCTTAACCTCAAGAATCTCCACATGCGACTTACAGCGGTCGCAAACGCCGACCTCCTGCGGAAGCTTCTCGGTCTTCTCCAACAACCCATCCGCAGCGAGATCTTCAACTATGGCTTTTCTAGCTTGGTTTATGGTTAAGCCCGCGTACTTGCCGCCATTCTCGTTAATCCTTCCGTTTTCCGTTAGAAGCCTGATAACTGGAAGCCTGTGCTTTATCACTGTTTTCACGTCTTCTTTGTCGCCGTAGGTGCAGATCATGACAACACCCGTGCCGAATGAGGGGTCAACAGCCTCGTCGGGAATAATTGTTACAACTCGGTTAACGACTGGCACAACAATTTTCTTGCCAATATACTTGTTGAATCTCGCATCCTCAGGGTGTACCTCAACCGCCACGCAGGCGGGAATAAACTCAGGCCGCGACGTAGCAATCAGCAAGTACTCGCTACTACCTTCTAAAAGAAAACGAATGTAATGAAGAGTGCCTTCCCTACTTTCATAATCAACTTCCGCGTCAGCAATTGCCGTCTCGCAGCGGGGACACCAATTCACCGGATGCGTGCCCTGATACATATAGCCCTTCTTATGCAACAGTATAAAGCTCAGCTGGGTGCGTCTCCAATAGTCAGGATTCATGGTGCGGTACTCAGTAGTCCAGTCAACACTGCAGCCCAGTTTCAAGATGCCTTCCTTCATCATGGCAATGTATTTTTCCACCAGCTGCTCGCACCATTTGCGGAACTGGTCTGGAGGCACATCACGCTTTCGGATGTTATGCTCTTTTTCCACTTGTACTTCGATGCTTAAGCCGTGGCAGTCCCAGCCCTGAGGGAAAAGCACATTGTAGCCGCGCATGCGCTTGTAGCGTGCAACGATATCAAAGTAGGTCCAGTTTAAAACGTTACCCATGTGAAACTCGCCAGACGGGTAAGGCGGCGGAGTGTCAATGCTAAAAGCAGGCCGACGCGTGTCGTTCCAGTCGAAATGGTAGATGCCCATCTCTTCCCATTTCTGCTGCCATTTCCGCTCGATTTCCGCGAAGTTGTATTTTTTAGGCAGAGACTGCATTCCTCAACGTTCTCCGTTACAGTATAGACTTTAGGAAAATTAAAATACAACTAAATAACACTATCCCCTTCAAGGTTTCGGGGAGCTGGGAAATGTGACCCGGCTGAGAGGACAGCTAAATCGCTGTCGACCCTTTGAACCTGAACCAGGTAATACTGGCGGAGGGAAAAAACATGAATAAACAAACATCTGAAACTGCTTCTCGAAGTAAAGTAATAGCTCTAACATCGATTATGGCTGCTTTAATTGCTGTAACAACA
>JGI24422J19971_10001375_pt1 | contig 14729 bp, 10 predicted proteins | sample DeeMarSWOR152_54_FD_19971 | JGI IMG/M metagenome (IMG submission 19971) | reverse complement strand
CCTTGAACCTGTAAGAGTATCGGGCATAACGCGCTCTCACAGCCTCATACCTTTCCTGATCTTCGGGAGACAATTTTACCTCTATCCGCTCAACTTTATAGTCTGCAAGAAAACCTCTTTCTGAGAGATCTTCCACTTTTTCATAGTGAACGATTGGACCCACAAGAAAAGGGAGATCTTTATGCTTTTCATCCACCCGTGTAGGGGTCGCACTAAGACCTAATCTTTTCGAGGCTATCAAAAATTCTGCAATTCGTCGATAAGAAGGGGAAGGTAGATGGTGAACTTCATCAAATATGATGAGGCCAAATTTATCCGCTAAAACATCTGTAATCATATGAGCACTATCATAGGTTATCATGGTTATCGGCTTTATTTCCTTTTCTCCTCCCCCAAAAATCCCTATATTTTCAGGGTCTACTTTTAGACGAATGGAAATTTTTTCACTCCATTGGAAAAGCAAGTCGATTGTAGGCACAACTATCAATGTACGTTGGGAGGTTTCATATATTGCGTGTATGCCACAGAGAGTTTTACCTGCCCCCGTAGGTAGCACTATAACACCTTTCTCTCCCTTTAAGAGCCATTCGGATACAGCGTCAGATTGAAAAGTTCTTAGTTTATAGCTTTTTTTGAGCTTAAAAGGGAGAGAAAAGTCTGTATTAAAGGTTGTAGACACCTTAATACCTTGCTCTAATAAGAAGTTATAAAGGTCTTTAAAATAGATTGGTTTGGTCCTGAAAACTTTATTTTTTCCGTCGTAGAAAAGGATGTCGAGTAATTTGTTTTTAGACGGTAAAATTGTGTTAAATTTAAAGTTGGGGTTTATAACCAGATCACCGCCTGACAGCGAAAAGATGACTTTGGGGCTTTCTAAGCCTGGTTTAATTGTTTCGGTGCTTTCTAAATGTAAATTTGTTTTTAAGCTTGAGATTTTTTCAGGTATTTCCCCTATAATCTTTTTCAACCGTTTTTCTACTTCTTCCCAGCCCAAACGGGTTACAAAATCTAAATTAAGCTTAAAAAAAGATTTGCCATCTTTATACCCTAAATAGTCACAAAACGTAAGCAACTTTCGAAAATCTCTTTTTCTCAACCAACGATCAACAGCAAACACTAAAGCCTCCTCATTAAACCCTTTTTCTTTCGCCTCTTCTTCGTCTAATCTTTCCCACTCCAAAAACAAAAACCCCCTCTAAAAACCAAAAAAAATAAGGTAACTACGACTTAAAACGTTAACTTTTTCAATGTTAATTAGTTTTACTTGCTATACTTTTTGGTTTGACCCCCGTCGGGTTCCTTCAACTAATAGGGTTAAAAAGGGATGCTGCCCGTACTATGACGGTAAACGTTGTAATTTGATGAATGCCTGGTGTACCCAATACAAATCATACGCTCTATACATCGAGTATTTACAAAGACAAAGTCGAGAAGAAGTGGAGACGTTAGTGGCTTCACTAGGGGAAAAAAGCGCCAAAAAAAGCGTAAGTTTGGAACTTCTTGCGTTATTGAGTTTCTTGACCAGTTTTGACTCATTGGGCTTTGTTTTTTAGCGATCAAGTCTGGGAAAGCGGGATAAGCTTGCGATATTACAGTTTTATACTTTAATAAAATATAAGAGGAGAAAATCGTTGTGTGAACTGCTCCCAGCTATCGCAGGGAGCTTCCTGTTTCAACGACCAACTGCGAGGTCTCAGCAGGCTTAAATTCGGGCGGTCCCTGCCCTACTGTGTCCCGCTTCCTGCGTCTCCCTCGGCTTTACGTGCTACAGAGACTAAGAAGCGGCGACTCGTAGCACGACCTCTTTGCCNGCAGGTTGACACAAGAACATACTATAGTGCACATAAATGCTTTTCGGCTTTCATCTCCCAGCTTTCGCANGAGGAATTCCCGTCGAACAAAGTTAAAAAAGGTTAATTACTAAAATTTTCTTATAAGTAACATGGAAAAATATTTTGTTTATCTTGCAAAAATTATTAAATCGATGAATATTTTAGAGATTTTAGGGCAAGATTTGTTTTTACTATTTTTGTGTGTGTTTTGGAGCGTGTTTTTGTTTTGCCGCGGGTTCTTGTTGCTCAAAGTTTAGGAAGGGGATTTGTGCTTACAGATGCAGAGCTTTGGAAAGGTTTAGAGAAGCCAGAGATCAGAGAAGGGGTTGTGAATTTTTGTTCTAAGGATGTGAAGACTGTTCCTGATGACGGTACGGTTACTGAAGCGCTTAATGTCATGGCGGAGGAAGGGATGAGAATGCTGCCCATAGTGCACAAGTTTACGCGTGAAGTTGTTGGGGTGGTGAATGAAAGAAGTGTTTTAAAACATTTAACGTTGGAAAGCACTTATCTTCAGTATGATGAGTATGATGTACTTCCAAGCTCTTCTAAAGGCGCAATCATGAGCGCTATGAGCGCTTATGCAATCGATGTGAGTGAAAAGGAGTCCATTGTTGCTAGTGAATACTTAACTTTTTCTTCCGCTTTAAACTTGATTGTGCAAAAACAGATTGGTTATTTGCCGATTATTGATGCAAAGTTGCGCCCTATATGCGTGCTGGCGGAAGACGATTTAACAGCACATGCTGTTCAAAACGAAGCTTTTGATTTTACTTTAAGAGATTTCATAAACATGTCTGTTGCCACTATAAAAGACACAAGTCGTGTTCGTGATGTATGTAGAAAGATAATTGAAACGGGTTATCGGAGAATTCCTGTTGTGAATGAGCAGGAAAAGATCAGAGGAGTCGTTACGGTTAGGAGCTTGTTGAAACTTTTTAACATGCCTGAATCTAAATCCCGTTTTGCGACAGGAAGACAGGATGACGTTCTTAACACACCTGTTGTAGACATTATGAGCGAAAAAATTGTTTTAACTAACGTTGATGAAAAGATTGTTGATGCGGAGAAGAAGATGCGTGAAGAGAGAGTGGATACACTCTTTATCCTAGACAATAAAGGGTGCTTAGAATCAATTTTCACAATGTGGGATATTTTACGCGCTTATTCAGGTTTCCTAGGAACTTACCCCGGATAAACAAAACAAGGCAAAAAGAAGAAAGTGGAGCGACTGGTTATTGGCTGGCGGATTAACCCATATTGCTGTTTCTTTTTTTATCCTAGCTTTTGTAACCCAATTGGGTTTGGAGCAGTTTCCTTCTAAAATTGAACTGATAAGGGATGGATATAATGTAAAAATTGAAAGAACTCCTTATTGGAGTTTAAAAATCTTTGCTTGTTCTATTTTTGGTATTTTAAGCGATGCCGTGGATAAACCTCTATTCGGGACTAGACTATGGTTCCATAGCTTGATTATACTCTCAATTTTTTGGGTAATCTGTTATGCTTGGTAACGCGATTTTTTGAAAGTTTAAAACCCTGGATTCTGCTAGCAGTAATAGCATCTTTTTCCCACATACCCTTGGATATGGGGGGTGCAGTGCCACTATTCTACCCATTATTAGATGATGCATATTGGATCGAATTTGATTTGAAAATAAAACAAAACTTGATACCGTCTATTGAGGCGTTCAAGTTTAAAGTTTGCTCGATTCCTGTAGAAGAACTTCCAAGATTTACCACAACTACTGCCGTGACATTTGAGGGCTTAATACTGTTTTTATTTGTTCTTGTGTTTGTTATCATTGACACCGTTCTTTACAAACGTTTTATGAGAAAATGAAGGCTGCAAACACTCCAAATAATTGACAATTTTATCTCCATACCGCAAGAAGACCTCTTCCGCAAGGGAGGGGATGAATTGCGACCGATGTCTATTAGGGGTGCTTAAATATGAATTTTGCCCAAAATACATTTAGGATAAAAAAGCTCCTCTCACCGAGCTACGGGAAGCTGACCTCGTTCTTAGAGTACAAACTCAAAAGAGTAGATATCGTGTTAAAGAAGGTCAGCGAAAAAGAATATACCAGCAGGATGTGTCATACCTGCGGTGATGGAAAGAGAAAAAACCACACAAAAAAGGGGAAGCTTTAACTGCAAAAAGTGCGGTTACAAAAATCATCCCGAGGCGATCAGGGCTTTAAACGCCCTCAAAACGTATCAGTATGGTGCGTTGGAAAACGTTCCTAACTGTAATTCCCGCGTGAACTCGGGCAACGTGGTCAAATGGGATCCGTCTCATTTGGCATGTACGGAAGCTTCGTCTGGAAGGGCGGAGTAGTTCACTTATCTCGCTCCCTGCAAACTAAAATCTAATAATTTTCCATTTTATTGATTATTTCTTCTATTTTATTGATGTTTTTCCACCATTTTCCTTCACTATAGGTTAGGAGGTGAACGAGGAGGGTTGAAGTTCGTTTTAAAGCTTCTGAAAGTTTATCGGTTTTTATTATTATTTCTCTAAACTCTTTGGAAACTTTTTCAAAAGCATGATAAGCGTATGTTCCCGCGTTAAAAGCTTGACCCAGCATGAAGCGTAGTTCGCTAGGGCTTTCGGCTTTTTCGGCTAGAACGAGCAACTTTAAGAAATCTATTTGCCCCCTATAGCCTTCTATAAGAATCGCTATATCATCACTTATTTTCCCCAAGTTATAGGCTACATCTATAAAAGCTTTACATATTTCCTCAAATTTTTCGATGTTTTCATCAATAACATCTTTACTGGGAGTTTTGACCGGAAAATCTCTTAAAACCTCTTTTAAACTGTTAAATATTTTTATGAAATCTTCTTTTCCCCTATGATCCTCCGGATTATTTCCTTTGAATTCTGATGCCAAAATACGCCACGCCCACCGTATAGCAAATAATAAATAGGTGATAATCGTTAAATAATCTTTCGTAGTTTTTAATTGCGATAAAACCCTCCAAACAACTTTTAAAAAAAAATAAAAAAGAATTGGCTTATTAATATTAAACTTATAAAACTTTTAACTCGGTGATAGCTTTGCAATTTTGTGAAAAATGCGGTAACATGTTGTTCCCTAAAAAAGACGAAGAAGGCAGAATCCAGCTGATTTGCAAAAAATGCAACCTAGTAATTGAAAATTCAACAGTTGGAGATAGTTACAAATTAAAACGGGAAGTGGAACACCCACCCCACCTTGAAGAAAGATTGGTCATAGACGAAAAATATATCGCAAAAGCCTACCCAAAAGCACCCCAAGGATGGAAATGCCCAAAATGCGGAAGCGATAGAGCAATCTACTACCAAGTTCAATTATCAAGGGGAGACGAGCCTATGACGAATTTCATACGTTGTGTCAGGTGCAATCACACATCCAGATGGCGGGGTTAAAAATATTTTAGGGGGAAGATTTGGAGGGATACTTTTCGTATTTTTCAAAATCCCTTTTCTTATACTTTTCAACGGTTTTTATTAGGGCTTCAGCGAGGGATATTTTATAGGCGTTTGCAAGACATATGAGGGCGAAAAAAACGTCACCTACCTCCTCTTCTAATTTTTCAAAATTTGGTCGTTCTTTTTGAGCCCTTGAACCTTCAATAAGCTGAAGCATTTTGCTAAGTTCTCCCGCTTCTTCAAATATTGCTGCGAGCATTTCAAAGGGGGGCCAGTATCCCCCTGTATTTGATATAAATTCGTCAACTATACTCTGGGCTTCAGAAACTGTTATATTTTGTTGCACCCTAAAACACATCTCCTAGCCTCTAAAAATGGGGGTTGTTCTACTTTCTTTTAGTGATTTTTCGGTTTAAAAAAAGTTTTTAAGGGCGTGAAGATTGTTTATTTTTCCTTGTTTTAAGGATTTATCAAGGGTTTAATTTTGTTCTTTGAGATGCATCATAGCCTAAATTTTCAAAATAGACTTTATAAGTTTAAAAAATTGGCTTTTAAGGAGTTGGGATCCTATTTAGATTTTAGGACATCTCTCTTTAGCATATATAGAATGGTATTAAATGCATTGAAAAAGAAAGTAAGTAAAAAAGTGGGTAAGAAGATCAGTGGACTTTGTGTAGGGATTCTTTATGGGGCAAGACAAGATAATTATTATAAACGCCAGAGTTCATAATCTTAAAAACATTGATGTCACCCTTCCAAGGGATAAATTAATAGTGGTAACGGGGTTAAGTGGTTCGGGTAAAAGCTCTCTTGTTTTTGACACAATCTTTGCTGAGGGACAGAGAAGATTCATAGAAAGTTTGTCGGCTTATGCGAGACAATTTTTAGGGCAGATGGATAAGCCTGACGTTGAATACATCGAGGGGCTTTCCCCTGCGATTTCTATAGATCAAAAAGCTGCAAGCAAAAATCCTAGATCAACTGTTGGTACTGTCACAGAAATTTACGATTATTTGCGTCTTCTTTTTGCTAGGGTAGGGATTCAGTTCTGTTATGAGTGTGGGAGAAAGATTGAAAGGCAGTCGGTAAGCCAGATTGTAGATTTAATATTTGATAGATTGGAAGAGGGAGCGAAAATTGAGGTATTAGCCCCTGTTGTTAGGGGGAGGAAAGGAGAGTATAAAGATCTTTTTGATAGTTTGAAGAGGGAAGGTTTTGTTAGAGTAAAAGTTGATGAAGAGATTTTTAGTCTTGAAGAAGAGATCAGCCTTGAGAAGTATAAGAAGCATGATATTGAGGTTGTTGTTGATCGAGTGGTGGTTAAAAAAGAGGAGGAAGTGCGGAAACGTTTAGCTGATTCGGTTGAGATTGCGTTAAGATATGGGAAGGGTCTTGTGTTAATCAAAAAAAAGGATGGAGAAAAGTTTTCTTTTAGCGAGGAGTATGCCTGCCCTGATTGTGGTATAAGTTATGATGCGCTTGAGCCTAGATCCTTTAGCTTTAACAGCCCTTTTGGTGCTTGTATTGAGTGTAATGGTTTAGGATTTACGATGGAAATAGACCCAGACCTTATTGTGCCTGGTAAGTCGAAGTCCGTGTCTGAGGGATGTTTTAAACCTTGGTTTAGCCCTGATACTGCGTGGTATGGTAAAATTTTGAAGCGTTTGTCGAAACATTATGGTTTTTCTCTTGATACTCCTTTTGAACTTCTTTCAAAAAAACAACAAAATATTCTTCTGTATGGGTCTGATGAGAGGATTAACTTCAGTTTTAAGGGGGAAAATTTTAGTTACAGTACTGAAAGGAGATTTGAGGGAGTTATTCCCAATTTGGAGCGGCGTTTTAGGGAGACTAAGTCTGACTATATTAGACATGAGATAATGAAGTATATGAGCAAAACTCCTTGTCCTACGTGTAAAGGGCGAAGGTTGCGTCCTGAGCGGTTAGCTGTTAGAATTACTGAGAAGAACATCCATGATGTTTCTGAGATGAGCATTGGTGAGGCTTTAAAATTTTTTAATGAACTAGCGGAAAGATTGAGTGAGCGGGAGATGAAGATAGCGCGTCAAATCTTGAAAGAGTTAAATAATCGTTTAACGTTTTTGGAAAGCGTTGGATTGAACTATTTGACGCTTAATAGGGCTTCTGCTACCTTATCGGGAGGTGAATCGAGGAGGATTAAGTTAGCTACGCAGATAGGTTCAGCGTTGGTTGGGTGTATTTATTGTCTTGATGAGCCGAGTATAGGGCTTCATATGAGGGATAATATTAAACTTATAAATACGCTTAAGAAGTTGCGGGATCAAGGTAACACGGTGATTATTTGCGAGCATGATAGGGAGACGATTGAGGCAGCAGATTTCATTTTAGAGCTGGGACCTGGTTCAGGGGTTAATGGGGGATATGTTGTAACTACAGGTTCGCCTGAGGATCTTAAAAAGAATCCAAAATCAATAACGGGTAAATATTTGAGCAATGAACTTTCAATACCCATTCCTAAGAAGCGTAGGGAGCCTGCTGGCCAGTTTTTAACTGTTAGGGGAGCAAGTCAACATAATTTGAAAAACATTGATGTATCGATACCTTTGGGGGTTTTCATGTGTATTACAGGCGTTTCAGGTAGCGGAAAATCTACTTTGGTTCATGAGATATTGTATAAAAGTCTTGCAAGGAGATTTTATCATTCACCTGAAAAGCCAGGCGACCATGACCAAATTGAGGGTGTTAAATATGTTGATAAGGTGATTCTTGTCGATCAGAGCCCTATAGGTAGGACACCGAGGTCTTGCACAGCGACATATACGAAGGTTTTTGATCATATTAGAAGCCTTTTTGCCTCGCTTCCTGAACCCAAGAAGAGGGGTTATAGGCCGGGTAGGTTTAGTTTTAATGTTAGAGGGGGTAGGTGTGAGAATTGTAGGGGTAATGGATTTATAGAGGTGGAGATGCAGTTCCTTCCAAGTGTCTATGTAACATGCGAATGTAAAGGAAAGCGCTACAACCGAGAGACTTTGGAGATAATGTATAAGGGGAAAAACATTGCTGATGTCCTTGATTTGACTGTTGATGAGGCTTTTGAATTTTTTGAGAATATCCCGAAAATTAAGAGGATTTTAAAAACACTAATGGATGTTGGTTTGGGATATATACAACTGGGACAACCAGCAACAACCCTTTCAGGAGGCGAAGCACAAAGAATTAAACTATCTAGAGAATTAAGCAAAAGAAGCACAGGACAAACTATTTACATTTTAGATGAACCTACCACTGGTTTGCATTTTGCTGATGTTCAAAAACTGCTTAATGTGTTGAATAGGCTTGTTGATAAGGGTAATACTGTGGTCATCATAGAGCATCATCCTGACGTGATTAAGTCTGCAGATTGGATCATTGATCTTGGCCCCGAAGGAGGAGATAATGGAGGGAGAATTATTGCTGAGGGAACACCAGAAGAGGTAGCAACAGTAGAAAAAAGCTACACAGGGCAGTATCTTCAAAAAATGTTAGTATTAGGGGACAATGGCTTTTATGGGCAAGCAAGTGTAAGAGTTAAAACGACCGTGCCTACTTTTAAGGCTGAAGAAAGCTGATTTTAAAATCAGATGCCTCTATTCATTTTTTAAAAGGACGGGTTTTTAAGGGCTTATTGGCTACTTATGTTCAAATTTACTGCTTTAGATTAGTTGTTGAGAGGCAGTTTGGGGGCACTATGTTGGACTTTGGCCCTATTGCTATTGACGAGGATTTTCGAAGAAAGGTTTCCAGGCTTCCAAACAAACCGGGAGTCTACCTTTTTCTCGGCGAGAATCGGCGGGTTATTTACGTAGGTAAGGCTGTCTCTCTTGTGAAGAGGGTGCGTTCCTATTTTTCTAAAAATATTTTTGACCCAAAGACACAGAAACTTGTAGAAAACATAAAGGATGTCAATTACATTGTAACGAACAGTGAAGCTGAAGCGCTAAATTTAGAGATAGATTTAATTAAACAGTATAAACCCCTTTTTAACATACAATTCGTTGATGATAAGAGTTATCCTTTTGTGAAGGTTACTTTGGGTGAGGAGTTTCCTACGGCGATTATTACGCGTAGGTTAGGGGAGGGTGAACCCTATATCAATTTTGGACCCTATACCAATGTCAAGTCTTTGAGAGAGACGTTAAAGGTTGCCCATCGCCTATTTCCTATTCGGAACTGTAAATATGATATTTCTACTAAAAAGAGGGTTAGAAAACGTCCTTGTCTTAGGTATTATTTAGGTCTTTGTAGCGGGCCTTGTGTCGGACTGGTAGGCAAGAAGGATTATAAGCAGGTGGTGGATCAGTTTTGTCTTTTCCTGAAGGGAAATGTGGGGGAATTGGTCGAAGAACTTTCAGGGGAGATGCAGAAAGCAGCCCAAAACCTTGAGTTTGAACGTGCAGCGGTTTTAAGGGATAAAATAAGTTCTTTGAAGCGATTTTTAAAAGAGGGAGAAAAGGTTTTTGAAGCCGATGGCATCACGAGGGATTTTGTTGGTATGGCTCGATGGAATGAAGAGATTTGTTTTGAAATTTTCCGTGTTAAAGACGGGAGGATAATCAACTATGATAGAATGATATCAGAGAATGTTCCGGTATCAATATCTGATAAAAGGGCTTTAAGGGAGTTTATAAAACAGTACTATCACCCGATTTTAGATGATGTTCCTGATGAGTTGGTTTTACAACTTTCGCTTGCCGTTAGTGAGGGGGATATCGATGATTTAACGGAGGATTTAGGGGAGGATGAGGTTATTTCTTGCTGGTTGTCTGAAAAGAAAGGTTCGCCTGTGAAGCTGGTTTTTCCTTCGCAGGGGCGTAAACTTGAACTTGTCGAACTTGCTGAAAAAAACGCAGAAATACACTTGAAAGAGGGGGCTTTAGAAGAGGAAGAAATTCAAATGGGCGAGGAGGAGGATTTTGGCGAGGGGTTGCAAAAACTTTTGGGGCTTCTTGCTCCGCCTAAGAGGATAGAAGCGGTTGATATTTCAAACATTAAAGGTTCTAATGCTGTTGGATCTCTTGTGGTTTTTGAGGATTGGGAACCGAAAAAATCCGATTATAGACGTTTTAAGATTAGAAATGTTTCGGGCATAGATGATTTTGCTATGATCGGCGAGGTTGTTTATAGGAGGTATAAAAGGTTATTAGAGGAAGGAGGTAGATTGCCTGATCTTCTACTTATAGATGGAGGTAAAGGACAACTTAGTGCATCTATTAATTCTCTTAAAAAGCTTGGAATTGATGAAAGAGTCCCTGTTATAGCCTTGGCTAAGAAGTTTGAGGAGATTTTTGTTAAAGGCAAAAGTAAGCCTTTGAGGTTGCCTGAAGATGATTATGTTCTTCTATTTTTAAGGAGGGTAAGGGACGAAGCGCATAGATTTGCTATTAGTTATCATAAAACCTTACGAAGAAAAGAGTTTGTATCCTCTGTATTAGATGAAATACCGGGTATTGGGCCGAAAAAGAAAAAGAAACTTCTAGAGCGTTTTGGTAGCGTTGAAGCGATAAAAGATGCAACTTTTGAGGAACTGTTAGGCATTCCAGGGATATCTGAAAAATTGGCGGAAAAAATCAAAAAACACCTTAAGGAGTATGCTCGGAAAAAATAGGTTTTTCGGTTTTGTTGTTAACAAATAGGGAGATAGCTTTTTTGAGTTGCCTATGGATGCTGACAGTTTTTTGGAAGGAGGCAAGGATTACCAATCCGGAAATGAGGAGGCCTAAACCTCGGATGAAATGGTCGTCCCAGTAGGCTATGACAACGTAGAGTCCGAAGAAAAAGGTGAAGAAATAGGCAGGAAGCGAGAGTCTTTTCAAATAGGTTTTAAACATTTCTTTATAGGGAGGTCTTTTCTCTTCTAGTTCAGAGAAAGTAACCGCTGCCACTTTTTTGGAGAACTGCCATTTTTCCCACGCATCGATTATTATTTGAATGAAGATATGGAGTATCGCTATGAAATAGAAGAAAAGAACCACTCCCGTTAACGTATTGGTAAAACCATATTCTTCTATAGGGTTAAAGTCGTAGCTTATAAAGATCCAAATACCGCTCACTGTCAAGAGTCCTAAAAGTATGAGGCTTAATTGCCACCAGCTGTATTTAGTTTCCTTCACGATTAGGACTAAGAAAGCGACCGTGAGAAGAATATAACTGAAATAAACAGAAAACTTGACATCTGTCTCTGTTGCTTCTAAAACTTCGTAACTTACCGTTAAAATGTAAAAAGCCATGAATATCTTCCCTATAAGAAGACCGACGAAAACACCCTTTATGTCCCTTTTTTGGAAACCTAAAGCTCCCACTACTGCATCATCGTTTACTGGAGTGCTTCCTGCAAGCAGTGAAAAAATAAAAGTTCTTGAGTTACTCCAACCTTCCTCTTCCGAATTAGCGAGATTCATGCCTAAAACACTACTATTTACACTTGGGTTAGCGGCATGTTTTACAGAGGTATGGTTAACAATCCATCGAGAAAGACGGTTTTTCGGGTTTTCTTCTATCCAAACTCTAAACTTTTTAGCGAAAATGAAAGTTATTAAGTCCCCAATACACATTCCTAACCCGATGCCTAGTATGATTGCGGTATGTTCTGCGCTTGATGTGTAGGTGTTTGCCATATCTGCTATCCATACAGGCCAAGGAAAAACTGATAGGGCAATCACTGATATGAAGCCAATTATAAAGGAATCTATCAAAATATTGCCTGTCGGCTGGAGTGGTTCACTCATTTTCTTTCTCCCTATAAAAAGCGGTTTATCATTTATTTATTTATTTTTAAATAGGTAAAATAGAACTTATAATTTTTCATCGTTCTATCAGAAAATTTCCAGGTTAGTAAAGCAATTTTTAGCTTTTCATCCGGATAAATGGAAGTTAAAAAGCTATTAACACTTTAATTATAATTACTGAAAATATTTGGAGTTTTCGGTTTTTAATTTTTTATTAAACGACTATAAACTATTTATAGAAAAAGTTTGAGAAGGCTTCGTTCATTTATTATGCCTATGGGTTTATCATCTTCAGTTATGGGCAGAGTGCCTATATTCCATAGTTTCATCATTCTTGCAGCTGTGGGTACAGGAGTTCCTTTTTTCATTGTTAACACACCTCGTGTCATTATTAATTTGACTAGAAGTTCTAACGCTTTTTCTTCCTTCCCAGTTTTTATGAGGTTCATAGTTTCCTCTTTTCCTATGAAACGGATTAGGTCCATTGAGGTTAAAATTCCTTCGACTTTTCCTTCTTCCGGTTTTGTTATTATGATATTTCTCCTCCCTGATTCTGACATGAGTTTTGAAGCGTTTCCTATAGAATCATTAGGATTGGTTTTAACTAATGGAAAAACCAGATCTTCTACTTTTATTGTTGTGTCTTTATATTCAAAGATTTGGAGAATGTCTCGTTCAGTTAATATTCCTATGAGCCTTGATTCTTCATCAAGAACTGGTACGTCGCCTATATTATTTTCTATCATTATTTTTACAGCTTCTTCTATGGTTGTGTGAATGTCTACCGTGACAACCGGATGAGTCATCTGTTCCTTTATTGGCGAATCCATGAATGTTTTTACGCGGGTTCCTCCTTTTTCAAAGGTGGCGATTCCGTTTAATATGTCGGTTGAAGTTATGATGCCGCAGATTTGATCGTTTTCAGATACGGGTAATCTTCTGAAATCATGGGCCCTCATTATCTTTACAGCGTCTTCCATTTTGACTGTTTTTTGAACGGTTACTACGTTTTTGCTACAGAGTTGGTATACTCGGTCTGATTTACTAGACAATCGCAAAACCTCAGGAATAAAATATCTTTTAAGGGTTTTTAATGCCTTTGGTTAATAAAAAGTTATTATTTTGCTTTATCAAAAGTATAAAAACTTTTAAATTAGATTTTTTTGCGATATTTTAATTGTTTTTCGTCATATAGCGCCCTGGTTGTCATTTTTTTGGCAGGTAATCCTCCAAAAACCATGTCGGGAGGTACGTCTTTAACTACTACCGCACCTGCACCTATTACGGCTCTTTTCCCCACGGTTACACCTGAAATTAAGATGGTGCCAGCCCCTATAATAGCTTCATCCTCTATTGTAACGCCTTCTAAAACCCCGCTAAAAGGATACTTGTCGTTGGTTACTGTCATACAAGGTCCGATAAAAACATTGTCTCTTAAAACAGTTTTTGGTGGTAAGTAAGCCATTGATTGGATGTTACAATTTCTGCCTATAGTAACATTTCCATCAATTATTGTGCCAGTACCTATGCGTGTTTCACTGCCGATTTTTGTATCTTCTCTTATGAAGACTTGGTGGCCTGTTTCTACTTTATCCTCTATCTCGACCCTTTCATAAATTGTCGTATTATTTCTGATTATGCAATCAAAACCAATCTTTACTCCCTCGTTGTTTACATCAAAAGCTTCAAAATCAATACTCAGCGAGGAAGCTTTGATCGTTTTTTTAATTAATTCAACAAGTTTCTTACGGACGGGGAATCCTAAAACGCAATAAGAACCTATAAAGGTCCCCTCACCTACTGTGCTTGGTCCAAAAATTAAAACATGATCAGCGATAATCCCTTTTACAGCTGCAGAAGGAGAAACAAATGAAGACAAAAAAACACACCTCTTAAAAAGTGATAAACGAGAGTAAAATAGGTTTTCGCTTTTTTTATTAATCCGACTTTTTCACTTCAATGACTCAAATTTTTTTCATAAACTTACGGTTATTTGTGGTTTTTCTTCATGTTTTTCTCCAAGAATTTTCTCTGTTATTTCTTCGATGTTTATTGAGACTTGTATGATTTCGTCTTTACAGGACTTTATCGGGGTATCTGGGTCTTTTAAACCGGTTCCTGTGGTTATGCAGACTATGTATTCATCGCTATCGATTTCTCCCCGTTCTACTAATTTTTTAAGCCCAGCGATGCTTGAAGCGCTTGCGGGTTCTACAAAAATGCCTTCTGCTCGGGCTAAAAGTTTTTGAGCTTCTACTATTTCTTGGTCGGTTACGGCAAGGGCGGTTCCTCCGGATTCTCTCATCGCTTTTATGGCTTTTGGCCAGCTTACGGGGTTCCCTATCCTGATAGCGGTAGCAATGGTTTCAGGGTTTGCTATAGGAACCAACTCTTCTGCGCCAGTCTCGTACATTTTAACGATAGGGGCGGCACCAGCGGCTTGAATGCCGCACATTTTAGGAAGTGATTTGATCACCCCTAGGGTCTCATATTCCTTCATGGCTTTCCATACGGCGGAGACGTTTCCAGCGTTTCCTACAGGTATCACTATCCTGTCAGGGGATACGCCCATTTGATCAACTATCTCAAATCCTAAAGTGCGTTGTCCTTCGAGGCGGTAGGGGTTTATGGAGTTTAGTAGATAGATCATGCCTCTTGATGCTAGTTCTTCTACTATGTGCATTGCGTCGTCAAAATTCCCTTTAACTGCCAGTACTTTTGCTCCGAATATTA
>JGI24422J19971_10001373_pt1 | contig 14732 bp, 14 predicted proteins | sample DeeMarSWOR152_54_FD_19971 | JGI IMG/M metagenome (IMG submission 19971) | reverse complement strand
TCCAGGCTTTTCAACAACATAGTATCGTTAACTGTCAAGACTTCCAAAACCGCAAAATTGAATGGTTTCTCCCAGACCTCGTCGTCTCCAATAAACAAGTCAAACTCGTAAAGAGCAGGCAACATACTAGGCGAAGAGTCAGAAACTGTTGGAAGCGGCTGAGATTGATTGCGAAGCTTCACATAAACTCTGTAATACGCAGAACATCCGAGGCGGTTAGCCACTCCCACATAAATAGGATATGATTCATCAACTTGAACATTGAAAGGATAGCCCTCAGCTTTACCCGTTGGACCCAAAAGCCAAAGCTCCGAAAACCTTTCTGAACCATCTGGAATTCGAATAAACAGACTAAAAGTAGGAGCCGCAACGATCAGTATCAGAATCAAGCTTCCAGTCATGAACAGGCCGCGGTGCTCTTCGATCTTTGCCAACATCAAACCTCCTTGATTCATAAAGCCATCATTGATAACGTCTTTTAAGAAACCACCAAACCCGCAAACTCCCCAAAACAACTAAGACAATTCCAGAGATAGACCCTAAGATCGTAAACCACATACGTTGCACTCCTTCATCCGAAGCCGAATCCTTCAACTCGTAAGCCTCGCTTTCCACTTCTTCCCCAACGCTTCTACCTAAATCAGCAAAATAGATAGCATTGTCAAAATCTCCATTTCTATACAACATTCGAGCACTTGCTAAGAATTCTCCTGCCTCACTCAACTGAGCCAACAAACCTGTAACGTTGCCTCCAGCCTGCTCCGCCTCTAAGACGACCTCATAAGCCGAGATCACAGCTTCTTCTGCATCTGCTATAGCAACCGAAGCAGTGTCTTGATCGCTGTTGGCAAGAATTGGAGAAACAAAGAAAAAGGTTGCAAAAACAAAAATCGTCATCATAGCACATAGAAATCTTAGGATAGACATTGTTTTCCCTTCCCGTTATTCTTTTGACTTCTTCCCTTCCATGACACGACTCAAAATGTTGCCACCATCAATGACTGTGAGCAGCAGAACACAGCTTCTCTAAAACATCTCTTTCTCCATTAACATTGTTGAGATGCTCTTCCAAACTCTCACAATGCCTCGAATATTCCTGATACCTATTAAGAAACTCCTTCCCCTTAACAGTAAGCACATAGGAATCTCCATCTTCACAACTAACCAAACCCGCAGTCAAAACCTCATCAAGATACTTACACAACAACTTGTAACTCAAATTCGCCTGATACATAATCCACGTCTTCTTGGCACCTCTACTAGCTATTGCCAAAATATCAGCAACAATCTGCAACCTATCCCTATACCTACCCAAACAAACACCTCAACCAAAGCAAAATGTCTCAAAATACGCTTGGAAAACCTCAAACCCAACAAATCAAAAAGAAAAATGGATTAATCCAGCTCAGAAAAAACACAAGACAGCAAAAAAAGCCCTACCCAAACAAACACAAACACATTAAAAACCAAATAAAGGGCCCCACCTAGTTTGCACGCACACTCAACTTCTCAACCTAAAATGAAGCCAACCTCTTCCACCCTTCTTGAGCTGCTGCTTCCCCTTACGCTTCACCTCTGATGGAATTGGCCGCCCTCTTCTCGTAAACTGCTTCGGCTTACTTATGAAACTCTTAATGAATCTCCTCCACCCACCAACAGAAGGATGAGGAGGAACAACAGCACTAATCATTTCAGGCGACATATGCCTCTGCAAAATCTCAAAAAAATCCGGGGGCTTATAGTCTCTTGTAGCAACAACAACAAGCCCCTGCTCAACAAACAACTTAGAATAGTCTCGATTAGCGATTCCTTCAGCTCTAATCTTATCATCAATGCGTTCACGCCACAGCATTTTCCATTGAGCCTTTACTCCATCCACAAATTCTTTCCATTCCGAAGTTTCCACTATTTAATCCCTCCCTGATAGGAGCAGATGAGAAACAGGCTAGTGAGCCCAGCAGCTTCCATGTTTAGTCCTTCATTATCCCTCCGATTCAATAGAGCATTAGCCGCCAATCATACTACAAGTTTTAATCTGTTCCAGTGTCAAGACATAGAAATCGTCGCTGTATTATATAAAACAGCAAGGAAGCATTTTCTATAAAATTGTTCTATAATCTTCATCTATGTTTCCAGAAGAATTTGCCAAGTTTATGAAAACGAACCTCACAAACCATTTTTTTACTACCAAATCAGTTTACCCACGAATAAGATTATAACTTGCTCAAGATTGAACAGGTCATTGAAGTGCTCAAAAATAGCGAATGGCACAAATTAGATGAAATTAGTGAGAAATATGTACTCTCTGAAGTTAAAGTTGAACATCTTAAAATTTCTTGCATAATATGGCTCTGTTGAAATTAGCGATAAGAGTCGAAAACTGGAACTAGTGTTTCGCTGCAAGAATTTCTAGAAGAGACTTAAACCATGGAAGTTGAAGCGTAGGAATCATTCTTGATTGCTTGTTTTTGTCTATTAATGTGTGCTTATGGGTTCTAACTTCTTAATGTGAAGCTTCAAGATGCCCTTTTCTATAGTAGTTCTTAAACTGCCATAAGCCTTCAAAAAGGCACGCCCCTTGTCCGTCGTTACAAAAACTCTTCTGTGGTTACTCTTTCCTTTATGAAATTCTGCCATCAAAAGCCCCCTCTCACAAAGGATACTCATGTACGCTCGAAGTTGCCTATAACTAAGATTGCACTTTTGCTTGACGTAGGTTTTAGTTCTTCCGGATGTTGCAACACTCAAAACATTTGCCATAATGTCCCATTGACTTCGATGTTGAATTGCAAATAATTTTCTCTCTAAGGAACCCAAACGAAACCCGACACTACCACTTCACGTTATACTAATAGTTAGATATACTTATATTTTTAAAAGTTAATAACAGAAAAACATTAATACTGCAGCAAAGAATCACGAAAAATTCCATGAAAAACTCTGGAAAAAAATTCTAGATAACAATTCTAGAAAACTCACTACTTGTCTCAGTCGACTATTGAAGTTAACAAGTGCATTGCAACGACTACTTACAATCCATATACAAACATTCCGATAACTGCGAATAGGGCTATTATTGTCCACATTACGTAAGTTAACGTTTTCTCTTTCATTGGATGGATTTGCAAAACTAGACATCGCAAACTCCATTTAGTTGAACATGGAATTGTGCCGTCTGGGTTCATTGGACCTTTTCTTGGTGGGGCATCTCCCTTCAATTTCCCGATAAAGAGTAATGTGGCGTTGGTGGTGTGGGGAAGAAACATAACAAAAACGGCTCGCTCCAAATGCGCAAGCATAGCGACACATGCAATTACTGTGCCCATTCCGAAGGTTCCAACGTCGCCCGGAAACACGCTGGATGGATATTTGTTGAAGTACAAGAAGGCAACAAGTGCTCCTATGAATGGAATTAGGATGATGAGCCCTTCGTTCTTTCCTTCATGTACGGATAACATGGTTAAAGCTGAAGCAATTATTAGCGTAGAGCCAGCTTCTAATCCGTTTAAACCAGCCAACATGTTCACAGCATTTGCACAAGCAGTGACAACAAAGGGCACCACAAATGCGTAAAACAGAACCAGTCCGAACAAGCCGAACAATGCAAAATCTAAAAGGCCGAATGGTGTGGAAATTGTTGGTCTGCCCAGGCTCATTACAGCCAGCGGCACGCCGCCAACCATGGGAGTTAGCGTTTTTATTCTCCATCTTATTTCGTAGATGTCATCTATTAGCCCGATGAAAGTGGAGAAGAGCACGGTGGCGGCTGTTCCAATAATTTCTTCAGTATAGATGTTCGTTGATGGACTATCTAAGAAGGGGATGAAAATGAACAGTCCTATGAGATATGATAACATCAAAGCAATGCCTCCGCTTTCTGCAACTTTGGGCATATTGAGTTTATGGACGTCTATGCCGACCATGTCCACTGCATGAGCCTTCTTGATGTAATTTGGCAGAAGGAGCAAGCACAAAATCAAGGAGACGAAGAAGCTCAGTGGGAGAATCCAAATTAGGTCAAGCATAAATTGCCCTCTGTAGCATCATGCGTTTGATGAGTAAATATAGGTTAGAAGATATAAATTCGCTCTTAAGCTTACCATTTTTGCTGTTTATGACTGTTCGTTTAGGTAAATTCATTATTGACATCATCTGCTTCACAGTTGCTCAGAGTGTACCATTTGACAAGTTCGGTCAATCCTTTTCTAAGGGATATTTTTGGATTGTATTGTAGAATTTTTTTGGCTTTTGTAATGTCTGCATAGCTGTGTTTTACGTCGCCTGGTCTTGGATTTGTATAAATGGTTCCAAGGTTTGTTTTGTTCATGATTTGCTGAAGCATTGCTGCTAACTGATTGATTGTTGTTTGGTTTCCTGTAGCTATGTTAAGTACTTCTCCTACTGCCCTTTCTCTGATGAGGGCAAGCATGTTGGCTTCGACAACATCTTGTATGTAAGTGAAATCTCTTGTTTGTTTCCCATCGCCAAAAATGATTGGAGATTCATTTTTTAGCAGCCTGTTTATGAATATAGTGATTGCGCCGCTATAAGGACCATAAGTTTGTCTTGGACCGTACACGTTGAAGTAACGTAAACAAACCGTATTAAGACCATACACTTCATGGTAGACTTTGACGTAGTTTTCTGCTGCCAATTTTGAAACAGCATAGGGAGATATGGGTTGTGGGTTTAGTTTTTCATGTTTTGGCAAGGTTTCAGTTTCGCCGTATACCGATGAAGAAGAAGCATGTATGAACCTTTTTACATCTGCGTCTCTGCAGGCTTCTAAAAGATTCAATGTTCCTGAAACGTTTACTTCATTTGTTAACAATGGATTTTCTACTGAGTGGGGCACACTTACTAGTGCGGCTTCGTGAAAAACAGCATCTACGTCTTTTATTATCTTCTTTACCAGAGCTGTGTCGCGGATATCACCTTCAATAAAACTGAAGTCTTTTCTGTTTTGGTGATAGGCAATATTTCCTTTTCGTCCTGTTGATATGTTGTCAATAACTATAACTTCAAATTTTCCTTTTAGGAGTCTGTCAACTATGTGGCTACCTATGAAGCCAAGGCCGCCTGTAACAAGAATCTTAGTGTAGATCTTCAGCATTTACATCTGCTCGTTTAGCTTGTCTATTTGTTTGGTCAGTTAAAGCTTTTTTAGGTTATGATGAAGCAATATTCCTTGTTTTGGAATATTTTTTGGTTGGGAGCACTCCTTTTAGGGTTTGGTGTTTTTCTGTTATAGATGAATATTATAGAAAAACTTTAGCGAGGATTTTGAGTTGGTTGATGATCCGCTTGGTGGTTCGCGCAAGCGTCGTGACCGTTTGTTTATCATGGCTGAAATCTTAGAAATAGCTAGAGAGGGCTGTCTCAAAACTCAGATCATGTATAGGGCGAATCTGAGCTTTGCACAGTTAAACGAGTATTTATCCCTCCTTTTGGATTTGAATCTTCTTGAAGTTTCCAAAGCAACTGAGAGAACCCTCTATAAAACAACTGATAAAGGCTTAAGATATCTTCAAAGCTACAGAGAAATTAGAGAACTGTTGAAAAAGGGAAAGGAAAACAATGCGAAAGAAGCTAATTCGCTTTATCTGATCAAACGTGGATCGCAAGTGATATGTAGCAAAGGTCCTTTCTAGATCTGCAAAAGGGGCTATTGGGTTAGATCTATTTGTTTTGACCTTACGATGAAAACCTTATTTGGTGGTTAGTACGGCGTCTGTCTGATTTTCATTGCTAACAAGAAATATTTTGTGGCATAGTAAGGCTGAGTAAATAGAGTCCAAGTGTCGATTCTTGGTGCCGCCTTTTTATGTATCTCTTCCTCTATAGGTTTCAAAATTAATGATTTCGTTTATGGGCCTTCTTGAACGAGCCATGGGTTTTTCTGCTGGATGTCCTACTGGGATAATTGCTACAGGGCGCACTCCGTCAGGTAGATTTAGCGCTTTTTTGGCTTCCTCTTCTCTGAAGGCTCCAATCCAGCATGTTGCTAGTCCGAGGGCGTATGCGCCTAACAGCATGTTTTGGGTTGCTGCGGCTGTATCTTGCAAGCAGTAGAGATTGACGCCTCTTGTTCCATATCCTCGAGCAGATCTGATCTGGTTGGCGCAAACCACTATTACTACGGGTGCTTCTTCAATGAAAGTCTGACGTAGTGCTGCTATGGACAATCTGTGTTTAACTTCTGGTTTTCGCACAACAATGAATTCCCAAGGTTGAGTGTTGCCCGCTGAGGGCGCCCACCTGGCCGCGTCAATCAGCTTCTTGACTTCTTCTTTGGAAACATCTTCTCTCGTAAATGCTCTCACGCTTCTTCGGCTTTTAATCGCCTCAAACAAATCCAAACTGCACTTTCTCCTCTATGCCTACACAACCCATAACTTTCATAGAATTTTCAACTTAAATTATGTTACGCCAAAAGCAATATTACATATTTAACAAATAGAAAGACAAACATAGCACAGCTTTTGAAAGAGCTTAAGTGAAAGTCTGAAACTTTTATAGTAAGGTAATAAACCTTAAGTGCTCTTCTGGCAGATGAACTCTAACCCTTCAGAAAGGAGGCTTAATCATATCTGCTCCTAAAAAAACTCGACCAACAAAGCTCTTGTATTACTACGATGCCTACTTGAAAGAATTTTACGCAGAAATCTTGAAAATAACAAGACATGACAACCGATATGGTGTACTCTTAGAGTGCACGGCTTTCTATCCGCTTGGTGGTGGACAGCCAGCGGACAGAGGAGTTATCAAAGGTAAGCATGGAGAAATCCGTGTTTCTGATGTTCGAATGGAAAAGGGTGCTGTAGGTCATTTTGGGGATGAAATCAGCGGGCAACTTGCAGAAGGTGACCACGTGAAAGGCATAATTGATTGGACACGCAGATTCGAATTGATGCGTATTCATACTGCCGCTCATTTGATGTCGGAAGCCGTAAGAAAAGTTGTGGGTAGCCCTCTGGCAATTGTTGGTTCTGGAATTGATGTGGATAAAGCGCGATTGGACCTCGGCTATGACAGGTCGATTGGTCCCTTGTTATTGGAAATTGAAAAGGTTGCAAATCAGGTTGTAAAAGAAAACAGACAAGTAGAAATAAAAATAATGCCAAGAGAAGAAGCTGAAAATTATGTGGTCAAGTTTCACGAGAGCCTAAAGATTTTGCCACCTCAGGTTCAAAAAGTCCGCATAGTAGAGATTAAGGATTGGCATGCTTGCGCCTGCGGTGGAATCCATGTAAAAGCCACTGGAGAAATAGATGCCATTAAAGTTTTGAGGCGGATTTCGAAGGGCAAAGGTGTTGAACGCTTGGAGTTTACTGCAAAAACGTCTTAAGTGTGAAATGACTTCAATAAGTGTGGATGATGACTACGAGAATCAGCAGAGCTATAGCGCTGTGATATGCCTCTCGACGGGCGATCTGACACAACATCTTTTTCTTTACAAGAATTATACAAAAAACCTTATTAACTAATTCAAATTAAACAAGAACTTGTTAAGAATCATTGGAGAATAGATTTATGCCATGCACAGTTGTCGTCTGCGGCTTCTTCGGAGACACTGGCAAGGGAAAAATCATCTCATACTTGGCATTAAAAGATAAAGCAGCCGTGACAGCCCGGGCAGGTGTTGGACCAAACGCTGGGCACACCGTAGTCTACGAGGGAAAAAAATATGGACTGCGAATGTTGCCAAGTGCCTTTGTTTATGAAAAGTGTCGCTTGCTGATAGGCCCAGGCGTTTTAGTTAATCCAGACCTTCTCCTTAGCGAGATAGAAATGACACATTCGGAGGATAGAGTTGGCGTCGACCCTCAATGTGCCATCATTGAACCAAAGCATATCAAAACAGATAAGGGAGGGCACTTAGCCAAGAAAATATTGACAACCGGCACCGGAACGGGCCCGTGCAATGCTGAGAGAGCCTTACGTATTGTCAGACTTGCAAAAGATGTTCCTAACTTACAGAAATTCTTGGCAGACGTTCCCCTTGAGGTTAACAGAGCAATCGATGAGAGAAAGAATGTGATAGTCGAAGGAACACAGGGCACGTATCTCTCTCTTTTCCACGGAACCTATCCCTATTGCACATCAAAAGATGTCACAGCTTCTGCTGCTTGTTCAGATGTGGGGGTTGGACCAACAAGGGTGAACGATGTCGTACTTGTGCTTAAAGCTTACACGACCCGTGTTGGGGGCGGTCCTCTCCCAAACGAAATTTCTGAAGAGGAAGCTGCTAAACGAGGTTGGCTGGAAATTGCCACGGTGACTGGCAGAAAGAGACGTGCTGCACCGTTTAGTTATGAGTTAGCTAAAAGAGCTGTCATGTTAAACGGAGCCACCCAAGCCGCAATCACAAAAATTGACGTGTTATTCCCAGAATGCAAAGGCGTTAAGTCTTATGACGAGCTTCCTCAAGAAGCAAAAAAGTTTGTTGAAAAAGTGGAAAAGGAAATCAAAGTGCCCGTAACGCTGATTGGTACTGGACCTGGAGCCTGGGAGATCGCGGACAGAAGAATCGAGTGAAGAAGTCAATTTAGAAAGTCGCTTGTAGCTATATATTTTTTGAATCTTCATGCGCAAGCGCACTATTAGTAGGTGAATACTGTTGACAAAAAACCAAGATGCAGCTTCTTCATTGGAGGAGTCCCGCTCTAAGAGAGCCATTAAATCATTGCTCCTCACGCATGTATTTCTAGGGGATTCTTGATTCCAAAAACTCTGATGAAGTGACAATCAATGCCAAGAAATCAATAATTGTACTGTAGTCAACGAAATGTCCGATGAGATGTGGAAAATTTATGAGGGAAAACATCTCATTGTGAAGACAACTGGAGAAGTTTCAAACTTGAGATATCCCGAAAGAAAATGGATGGAATGATCACCGTGAAGGGTCGAAATCTTGGAAGGTTTCTTGAAGTGCTTTCTTCTATGCGAAGCATTCGAAGTTTGATCTATGCATGTTCTGTGATCTTTTTTTTGGCATTAATCTTGTTTCCACCAATTCTTGGGATAATCCTCAAATGGGATTTGATAGGCCAAATCTTTGAGAACTTAAGCTTGATGTCTAGAGCAATACCAGCCATCTACGCGTCTTTTGCAATCGCTTTGTTTGTTTCAATCATAGACGTAGTCGCTGGTTTGCCGATGGCTTGGTTCATTTGGAAGGGAAAATCTAAATGGCTAAACACTCTCGACACACTTGCCGATATTCCTTTCATCGTCCCCACCGTGACTCTTGGCTATTCAATATGGCTATTCTGGAGCAGTGAAACTCAAGGTATCTCCTCGCTTTTTGGAACAAGTCTTGTATCACCAGGTTGGCTCCTGATAATTCTAGTCCATTTCGTTTTCTCCTATCCCGCAGTGGTCAGAGTGATGATTGGTGCCCTCTTTGACTATAAACGAACGTATGAGGAAGCATCCAGAACTCTGGGGGCAGCGCCAGTTACTGCGGACAGAACCGTAACGTTCCCGATACTCAAAACATCTTTTATTGCAGCTTTCACATTGGCATTTGCAAGATCAATATCTGAGACGGGTGCAACCGTTATAGTTGCAGGAACCTTTGAGAACGGACCAGTTCTAATTAATAACCTTAAAACTACACAACAGTCTGGATACGAAAGTGCCTTGGTTTTCGTTAGTTTCATTCTGATAGCGGTTTCTTCCATAATCTTCGCAACCATCACAATACTTGGCCCAAAACTAAAAATATCAGTAAGAAAAGTTTGGCCGGTCACTGAAAGAAAACTGAGTAGCCAAGGTCTCGCACACTTCAGAAACACTTCAACTCTCTTGGTGTTCTTTATTCTAGTTCTCATTCCTTCACTTTTCGTCGCTCTTCCAACCATAAACGCCATTTTAAACGGTACGCTCAACGAAGCATTGAGTAGCAAGGGTATTTGGCAAGGATATTGGCAGAGCCTTTTCTTATCATATGGTGTGGCATTCGTCGCAACTTTGTTGAATACTGTAGCTGGTTTGCCGATGGCAATTCTTATCGCCAGAAAGAGGTTTGGAGTGTTCACTTCAACAATTCTGGATGTGCTAGTGAATATTCCTATGATAGTTCCATCAATTGCGCTGGGTGTCTCTCTCAGCATTTTCTGGAACAATTTCCCATTTATACCTGAAATTGGATTGTTGATTTTCGCTCATCTCTCAATTACCTATCCTTACTTTGTAAGGTCAATGACCGCTGCCATTGAAAGAGTTGACATAGATTTGGAAGAAGCCTCTAGGACGCTTGGAGCCAAGCCATTTACAGTGTTTAGAACAATCGTTCTGCCTCTAACAAAATATTCTTTGTTTGCAGGTGCAATCATGATGTTCACCAGAAGCGTTAGTGAGACTGGTGCCACTTTGGCGGTGATAACTGAACTGAAAACTGCCCCGGTTTTATTGGTTGAATGGGTCAAACAAATCGTGCCAGCCAGTCCTAAGGAAATTGGTCTTGGATGCGGCTTTTTGATCGTTTTGTCCTTCGCTATCTTATTAATTCTAAGGGGCACGGTTAAAGGAAGATATTAACATGTTTAATATACTAGTGAAATGTATCCTCATCTCAAGCTTACGGGGCTACTGGAATGCCTGAAGTACGCATAGAGAATGCCACAAAAAAATACGGCAAAATTGTTGCAGTAGAAAACGTAAGCCTTCACGTGCACGACAAGGAGTACTTCGCTCTCATAGGTCCCAGTGGATGCGGCAAAACCACTCTGCTCAGATTAATTGCGGGTCTAGTTCAACCCGACGAGGGAAAAATCTTCATTGAAAATGAGCTTGTCACTCATATTCCACCAGAAGACAGAGGAATCGGATTTGTCTTCCAAACTTACGCTCTTTTTCCGCATATGAACGCTTGGGACAACGTAACTTATGGACCGCGAGTGAAGGCATGGGAAGAAGACAAACGCGAAAGAATTGGACGAGAAATGCTTGAAATGGTTAAACTATACGAACGTTCAGATGCTATCCCAAAAGAGTTGAGCGGCGGCATGATGCAAAGAGTTGCTCTAGCTAGAGCTTTAGCCGCAGGGGCTAAGCTTTTGTTGTTAGATGAGCCCTTAGGCGCCTTAGACGCTAAGATTCGGTTTGAGTTACGATATGAAATCAGAAAACTTGTGAAAGACTTGGCGCTGACCGCAATACATGTTACACATGACCAAGGTGAAGCAATGGCAATCTCCGACAGAATCGCTGTTATGAAAAAGGGTAAAATCTTGCAGGTTGGGACTCCTCAAGAACTGTATATGAAGCCTAAACACATTTTTGTTGCTAACTTCATTGGCGAATCCAATTTCCTTGAAGGCTACGTCGTGGACACTGAAGACAAGGGCTGTATTATAGAGTTGCGGGGAGGATTAATTGTCAATGCTGCTGACAAAGCGAGAAACAAGGAAGAACGCGTTGTTTTAGGGGTTAGGCCAGAAACGCTTAGCATAGAAAAGGGGCATAAAAAAGGATTGAACTGCCTTCCGGGCCGCATAGAACGTTTCCGATTTGAAGGCACTGACGTACGTTATGAGGTTAGACTTAAAAACGAAGACACAATTGTGATTATTCGTCCAGCCTTGATGGGCGAATGGTTCAACGAAGGTGAAAAAGTCACGGTTGGTTTCCCACAAGAAAAAAGTTATGTGTTCACCTATCCAAGTATAGGATTAAGGAGCGAACTTGCCCTTGAGTGAACTGATAAAATGGTTTGAAAAAAGAAGAGAAACAAAAATCATAACAATTATGCAGCAACACTTAGCCACAACCATAAGCGCCGTCGAAGACCTAGAAAGAGCTATCAAAGCATCAGCAAACAACGACGGAAAAAAGATGAAAGAAAGCATTGTGCGCGTGACAAGCGCAGAGAAGGAAGCCGACAAGCTCAGAAGAGACGATATGCGAGAACTTGCACGCGGAGAGTTGCCACCTGTCGACCGAGAAGATCTTATGCACCTGATGAAACGCATCGACATGGTAGCCGACTGGAGCCGAGAATCAACGCGGATACTGGGCGTCATTTCACCGAAGGATATACCAGACAACCTAAAGGAGGCAATGGTTAAAATGATGAAAGGCACAAGGGAATGCGCAGTTGCACTGAGAAGATGTGTAAGTCGCATGACGGAGAAACCCGAAGATGCCTTGAAAGCGGCAGATGAGGTAGAGCGACGGGAAGAAGAAGTGGACGCTCTGCACGAAAACGCTAGAAAGCAACTTGCTAAGGAGACAGAAATGAAAGTCGGAGTAGCGATTATGCTCAATCAGCTTTTGGAGGCCATTGAAACAGTTGCTGACTGGTGTGAAAACGTGTGCGACCAAGTAAGAGTAATTGTTGTTCGCCGATAGTTAACGGTTAAAGGAGGCAAGAGGCATGCCAAGTATAACTATCTATTTCTGTGAAAGTTCGTATTAAACTATGTTGTTTTTAAAGAATTTCATTTCCCTATGGTAAATAAGCATATCGTAGTTGTTATCGGAGTAAATAATTAGATGTATATAAACTCAGCTTTTCCTGCAATTGCGCGCGATGGGACAAAATCGGAAATAATCTCAGGTTGAACATTAGAATATGCCGCAAGTTTTACATTGGGAGTGTGCAGTAAGACTAGGGTCGCTTTCTCTGGCCTTCCCATGCAAAGCAGTGATATAGAGATTAGTTATTCAATAAGTCATAAAAGCTAAATGGGGTTAAATGAGGCAACCTAACCTTAAGGAAGGAATCTGATGAGAGTCCTATTTATAGAGCCACCAAGAGAATTCTGGTTTGTTATGGGAGAATATCTTCCACCACCCTTTGGAATCATCCAGCTTGCAGCATACTTGGAGAGGGAAGTTGAAGACGTTGAGATAGAAGTGTTAGACTGCACAGCNCNGGAGCTAGGTTGGAGTGAAATTAGAAGAGAGGTTGAATCCTCAAGTCCTGATATTGTGGCTGTTAGTGCATTTGCGNCTTGCAATGTCTACTCAGTCCTGAGAACACTTGAGATCGCCAAGATGGTGAACCCTGACATCCTCACAGTTACTGGTGGTCAGCACTTCACAGTAACGGCCCAAGAAAGCCTGGAAAAGTATCCTGAGATAGATGTTATCGTCAGAGGAGAAGGAGAAGAAACCTTAACCGAACTCGTAAAAAGCTCAACTGAAGAATCTCATCTCTCACATATAAGGGGATTATCCTGCAGACATAATGAAAGGATCATACACAACAACCCAAGACCACTGATTAAAGACCTAAATAGTCTCCCTTATCCAGGATATCACTTCGTCAAAGATCTTGTCCGCAAATACCATTTTGCTGCAATGGCTGGTCGCAATGCCCCATATGCTCTTGTTGAAGGCTCAAGAGGGTGTTCCCATAAGTGTACATTCTGCACTCAATGGAGACACTGGGGCGGAGTTCAAAGACTCAAGAAGCCAGAAAGGATTGCGGATGAAATAGAGTTCTGTTATAACAACTATGATAGCCGATTCATCTGGTTGACAGATGATGATTTTGGACCAAGCACCAGAGCAGATAGCCTTGCTGATGAGCTTCTGAAACGCAATTTGGGAGATGACCTCATGCTGTTCTTTCAATGGAGATGTGATGACGTCATCAAAAATGAAGAGATTCTGCCTAAACTGAGAAGAGCTGGTCTCTACTGGGTTATGATGGGAGTGGAGAGTCCTAGAAACTCAACTCTGGAAAGTTTCAGGAAAGGCATAGATGCTGAGCAAGCAACCAAAGCAGTGGAGTTATTGAAAGAGAACGATATATTTTCCCATGCCATGTTCGTTATAGGAGACCGAAAGGACACAGCAGAGTCAATAGCACAGGTGAGAAAGTTTGCCAACGAGTTAGATCCAGACTTCGCAATATTCACTGCTCTCACACCCTTTCCTGGAACTGAAATCCATCAAGAGGCGAAACGAAACAATTGGATTGAGGATTTCAATCTCTCTCATTATGATATGGCTCATGCAATCATGCCCACTGAAACATTGTCAAGGATTGAAGTGCAGGAGGAACTCTACAACTGTTACCGAGATTTCTATGGTAAATGGAGAAGAAGACTGGGAGGATTGCTTTCAAGCAATAAATTGAAGAGCAGGCTCTATAGACACATGATGGGGCAAGGTGTGGTAAGACAGTTCAAGAACCTTATTCCGTTGAGAGTTTGATTCGTTTAATTGTCAGCAAGATAGAATCTGCTGTAGTTCAGTGCGCACGCAATTTATTAATCTAAGAATTTTCTTACTTAAATTATTAATGCAACTTAAGAAAAGAAAAAAGAGAATAAAGAATAAATCAAAAGTGAAAAAGAAGAGTTCTTAATGAAATTCAATATTTGGCGTTGCTTAAGGATATTGGCAACTTGGGCAGCAGCTTTCTTGCTTTGGGCAATGCCACACAGCGTTGTTCTCAGATTGGCATAAATCTACACTTGGATGATGAATGTTTGTAATAAGGTAACATCGCTCTAATTGCGTCGTTACCTTCGAAAAGTGTTTCATCAGTGAGCAGTCCAGTAATCGTCAACGTAACATAAATGAATCGGTGATCGGGCAAACTAGCGTTAAAGATTAGCTCTTCCACTTCAGTTCTGTCAAACCTTACCACTAAATCTGAAATGTCGTCTTCATCGTAGTCTCCAACAACAGATTTGAGTGGTTTCCTCATCCAGAAAGAATTAACTGGAATAGTATCGTTCAATAGGATAGTGGTTCGGTTGATATCACTT
>JGI24422J19971_10001371_pt1 | contig 14757 bp, 15 predicted proteins | sample DeeMarSWOR152_54_FD_19971 | JGI IMG/M metagenome (IMG submission 19971) | reverse complement strand
AGCACCGAAAGAGCCTGTAAAGCCTGTTATTATGTATCCTCCATCACTGGTCTGTGCAACACTATAACCCTCATCAAAGTCTGTTCCTCCGTAGGTTTGGTTCCATTCCGTTGCCCCCTCGTTGCTGTTACTGTTTCGCCCTTCTACCATAATTGTTGTTTGTGTAAGTAGGTTTGGAGGAGTTGCTGTTTTTGGTTTTTTTGTGATTGTTGATGGCACTGCTAAAACTATTGAAACTGTAAAGAGCAGCAATATCCCTGTTAGTATTATTTGTTTAGCCTTCTTTCCACGGTTTAAAACCATCATTTATCCCTCAATAAAATCCTAAAAAATCCCTAAGAGTTTAGGGACTGTGGCACAAAAATTCGGAAAAAGGAATTTGTAAAGTATGGTTATCGTTTCCGATCTTCCCTAGAACATTTTACACCCGATATATTTCCGCTAAAACGGTTAAACAAGACAATATTACTCCATTACACCTTATTTCGTATAATAGGACATCGATTGTGCCAAAAAGCATTTAAAAAAACCGTTTAAAAAGTTTTGGGAGCATTAATAGTCTTTCTGAAGGATCGTGATTGAAAAGATAATGAAAATGTCGTGAAAGGTTCATTTCACGACAAAAAACAGAATAACAAAAATCGTAAACGCTTTATGAAAAATGAACTATTTAACCCATTCCGAAATACGAAAAATGCTACTTGTTAAACTATTCTAAAACTTATCTATTTCAGGGTTTTTGACCTCTTTTTTGGGCTTTTTTTGTTTTTTAACTTCTGATACACAACGACGGTAATAAGGTAGGCTTGACTTGGGTTGAGGCGCGTTTCTTTCATGGGCTGATTGGGAGCCACATGGTGACCACCACCCCTTCTAGCCAAAAACCTTTGAAACCTTTCACATAACTATAAAAAGATTATAATAACCCCTTCTTTCCTTAATGTATTAAAGATTTCAAAAATTTCTGAATTTTTTTCATCGTATAACAGTGTATGTTTTTAGGAATAAAGGCTTTATATCTTCATAATGAGGAGCTTTTATTTTGTTAAAAATGAGGAGAGTGGCTGTAAAATGGATGAAAAACCAAGAAAAGCAGTTCCCGTGGAACTTGAAAATTTTAAAGACTTTATACGAATGATTGCGTCAACTGGTAGGGGATTCACAGAGAATGTTGCCCACATTTTAGTCTATAAGGACGGAGAAGATTACATTTTTAGCATGTTAACCATCTTACCTGCTTATTATAATCTTAGAGGACTGCCTATCCTAATTTATGCGCGTACAAAAGAAGAACCAAAAGGGTCTTTTGTTAAAATTCGTGCAACGCCAAAAGAAGAGGTAGGGTTTAGTTCAGACACCACAGACACAACTTTTACCTATATCCCGCTTATACATGTCAAAAAATTACCAGACTTTCTCAAAATATAAAAAAAAGGAAAAAACCCTTTTTTATCATTCTTTCTCTAAGTCTTTTTGGCTTTTTATGGGTAGAAGGTGAATGTTTCCAACTTTCACCCTGTTTAGATATTTTTTGGCCGTTTGATAGCATTTTTTCACCTGTTCGAGGGGCGTGATACCCATATCAAGGAAAAACAGTTGAGGATGAAAAACAAGGAAGCTGTAAGGTATGTCTGGGTTTAAATCTGCTATAAATTTCACTATATTCTCCACCTCTCTTTCATCAACGTAACCTGGAACAAGGAGGGTGACCCCCGTAAGAACAGGCACATCCTTCCTCTCCTCATAGAACTCTTCGTAAACCATGCGGAAATTCTCATAAGTTTGAGAATTATCAGCACCGCTTAACACATAAGAAAGGTTTGGGTCAAAACATTTCAAATCAAATTTAATGTTCCCCCCACTAACAAAGCAGAGCTCTGCTGCCCTTTTCACAAGACTAGAGTTACCCGTCCCGTTTGTCTCATAACATATTTTAAGCTTTCTATCAGGACATTTCTCAAGACTCAACCTAGAAGCTTTAAGGGTAAAAGGCAGTTGCGGGGTCGGATCCCCCCCAAAATAGCAAATACAACTAATCTTTTTATTTTGACGTATCGTTTCACTAAACTCCTCCACCGTTACCGGAGAAATACCCTCCAACCTCTTATGGCTTGGATTTTGACAATACAAACAGTTAAAATTACAACCAAACATGAAAACCGCATAGTTAAAATAACCCCTATCACCCCTTTCAGGTGAAAAACAATAATCTGGATATCCCACCCCCGTTCCAGCGGGGCAAAACCACGTAGAACAACAGTTCGTAGGATGCGGATCCAAATAAGCATGAAGAAGACCCTCATTAGACCCTCTTGTATAAACGTCCACCAATTTCCCATCTTTTACAGTTTTTAACCCGCAAAATCCCCTCTCTCCTTCCCCGATTTTACAAGCATTACTACATATGCCACACAACTTACCATCAGGCGACCTTGGGGGTCTCTCAGGTAAACCGTATTGAATCCTTGATTCAGCGTGAGTTTGTAAAGCTATCTCTTTCGCCTTCTCAGGCTCAGAACGAACACAATCAACGCAAACTTGCAACGCCTTCGCTATCAACACGCTTGAACGCCCACAAATAACACAAATAGAACTCTTCGAATAATCATCCACCGCCATAAAAAATGCACCACGATAAAAAAAGTATTATGAGGATTTTTATAATCTTTCTTTTAACCGTTTTTGAAAAGAAGTCTCCAAAAATCAGTTACTCCCCACGTCTCAAGGATCAGCTACCCCTCAAGGTTAAATATTTTTGAAAACAAGTTATAAACATGTAAGTGTTTCTTTTAACCTTTCTTTAAAACCTGTTGAGGCTTTAAACTATCGGAAAGAAGAGAAAGGAGGAGTTGATTTTTTTTTGTCAGAAAGAATAATGCTTTCAAGACTTATAGTTCTAATACAAATTATAGTGATCCCTGTATATTTCTTTGCTTTTGTATGGATTTATATGCCTGACGTTTCCATTCCCGCTTTAAGCGATGGAGCTTCACGTTTCTTGGTGGATGGTCTTGCCCCCATATTTTTCTCCCTTCCATGGCTTTATGGGACGTTTATATACCGTTATAAGTTTGCTGATGCTTATTCTAAAATGGGCGAGGCTGTAGGCCAGTTACCGTTAACTTTCCGTATTTTCTACACTTTCAATCTTTTTTTAGTGCTCATATACTTCGTTTTCCCCATATTTTCGCCTCTTCTTGCCATAATAAGCGTGATACTAGTTTCATCTTTGGTTAGTAGATTGGTTTCTAAGGATGAAGAGCAGCCCAATAAGTCCGTTCGTTATCTTATTTTAATCCTGTTATTGCCCTTGATAGTGTTAATAACAATCGGTTTTTACAACGAACTACCCGAAATATGGGAAGTTTTAGGAGACAGCTGGTTCGACAATTTGGACACATTTTTCGGAGCAGGCCTAATACTAGCTGACTCCATAGCCATCGGCAGTTTACTCTACCTACTCTACGAAGGAGCATCCCAAGTAGACCCCACAATAAAAATACCAGAAATCAGAATCTCCTTCATAGTAGCAATCATATTCACCATTGCAAGTTACCTATACTGGTATACCGACATCAACGTAGACCCCCTCCACATAGTCGGCCTAACACTCGCCTCCTTCATCTTTCTTGTACGATGGAAAAAAGGCCTAAAAAAAGAAACAACGAAAACAACCATGTCCATAATAGGCCTCCTCACAATGCCCTTATTCATAGGCGCAGAATTCCTACGCCGGTACAGCGACGTCGCCCGTACCTCAGTAATCGCTTTTGCAAGCATCATGTACTTCATAATCTTCCTCATAGCATGGAAAAAAGCACAAAACATCCCCTAAAAAACCATAAAAAAACACTAAAAAAAATAACAAAAAATGGTGAGGCTGTCTTTTCTCCCCATATATCCCTATTTTAAATTCTCTTCAGCATTTTTTTCCTTCTTTTTCCATGAAAATTATATTGTCTATAGGTGAAAAGCTTATAATGTAAAACCTAACATTTTTTAAACATCAAAGAAGGACAAGAGGCAAAAAGATGTTAGAAAACGTAGATAGTGCTAAAATAACAACAATCGTCGACAACGATACAACACAACCCATGCTAAAAACTTCTTGGGGTTTATCTTTTTTCGTAGAACTTTTCTCCAATGAACCTCCGCAAAAAAACGTGGTTTTAGCTGATACAAGCGGTTCCTTCAAAACCTTCGCTGAGAACACTTCCGAACTTAACGTTGACCTCTCCCAAGTAGAGGCTATTTTGATCACTCATTGGCATAAAGACCATTATGGCGCCCTTACCAAAGTATTAGAACTAATCCCTCAAGGAATACCTGTTTACACTCCTCTAGAAAACCCTGGAGAAGAAAAAGCTATTAAAAAAGCAGGAGGAACCCCAATACCCTCAGAAAACCCTACAAACATCGTTAAAGGTTGCATAACTACAGGAAGAATAAAAAACGAAAAAACCATCGCAGAACACAGCCTGGCAATAAACATAAAAAATAAAGGCTTAATGATCCTTGTAGGATGTTCTCACCCAGGAGTATGCAAAATCGTTCAACAAGCACAAAAAATAACCGAAAACAAACCCGTATACGGGGTGGCGGGAGGTTTCCACATTTCAAGCAAAGAAGAAGGAATAAAAACAAGTGAATGTCTAAAAAAAGCAAACCTCAGACTGATCTCGCCATGCCATTGCACGGGAGAAACCGCTAAAAAAACAATGAAAGAAATAATGAGAAAAGAATACATGGAAAACGGCTCAGGAACAATAATAACAATCTAAAAACAAAAAATCAAATAGGGTTTCTTCCTTAAAAGATCTCTTCTTCGGGTTTTTCGTTTGTTTAATAAACCTTTTATAAATCCTTCATAATCATATTACAAAAATGGTGTTTTTCTGGGTTAGATATGAATAGCTTGGTTAAAGTTTTTATTACAACGCCTTTAAAGGCTTCAAGCGAGCTTGCTGCCCAAGCTATAAGAAGCGAGAAGTATGATGCACTTTTTTTAACTTTTCATAAAGATATCGAGTACTATCTTTATGACTTGGCTGAAGGAGAGCCACTCGAAACAATTGTAGAGAAAATTTTGAAAAAGAATTTAATTGCCGAGCCTTCTGCTGCCTGGATATATTGGGCTGAACCCGTGCTAAAAGCCCTGGAAGGCCTTTTTAAAATCANCCCTAGCGTGGAAATTTTATGCGTAGAAGAATCTTATGAACATGAGTATGCAACTACTTGCAAGGTAGATCTTGCCGTTTTAGAGTTCAAAGGAATACTGGGCAGGGTCGATATTGAACAATGGAGGAAACTTTTACACGAGTATATTCTTTTTTCCCTACACTCTTCTCAGAAAAAAGTGGATTTCATAGCAGAAGAAGCAAAAAAACACAGGGAGAGTTTATGTATCAGTTTTAATAGCGGAAGCATCAAACGTCTCTTTAAAATACTAGGAATCAAAGTTCAGCTTAAATACACCATGAAACCCTACTTCTTTTTACCCCCCCAAGTCTTACAAAGGGTTATAAGAAAAGAGATGATTTGCGGAGAAGCTGTGCCTGATAACGTATTAGAAGAGCTAATAGAACAGGATATTGACTTTATAAGCAACTACTTGCAATCCTCTAAAAACATTGATGAAGCATATGAAAAATGGATAAAAGTTAAAAGACCAAAAAAACCGTTAAAAAAAAAGAGGTTTAGAGCTGTTAGGGCAGGGACTGTCCGAATTTACGCCTGCGGAGACAGAGCCTCTACCGAGAGAGATCTCGGCAAGTTCAGTCGTTGAAACAGGAATCTCCCTACGATAGCTGGGAGTAGTTCACAAAGTTATAAATATCACAAATGAAAGAATATAAAGTCCAAGAGAACCAGTTTATTAAGTATAGATATTCTGGAAGTAAAACGGGGATAAAAATGTTGGAAGTTAGAGATCTTAGCATTGAAGTGGGAGGAAAAGATCTTTTACATGATATTAACATAAATATTCCAGAAGGGGAAACACACGTCTTATTTGGTCCTAATGGATCAGGTAAAACATCTATTATAATGGCAATTTTGGGATTTAAAGAATACAAAATTACCAAAGGTAGTATAATTTTTAAAGGTAAAGATATTACACAATTACCTACACACGAACGAGCGAAAATGGGAATAGGTATCTCTTTTCAAAGGCCTCCTTCGATACCTGGGTTAAAAACCCGTAAAGTTGTTGAAATATGTGCTAAAAATAGTAATGGGGATGTTAACGTATCCGAATTAGCAAAAATGCTAAACTTAGAAAAATTCTTAGACAGAGATCTAAATATCGGGTTTTCAGGCGGAGAAATAAAACGATCTGAAATATTGCAATTGTTAGCGCAAGATCCTGATTTGGTTTTATTAGATGAACCGGAATCAGGAGTTGATTTAGATAATATTTCACTGTTAGGTAATATGATAAATCATCTTTTGCTTAAAGATAAACCATGTTATGAACGAAAAAAGCTAGAATTTAAAAAGTCTGGTTTAATTATTACTCATACAGGTCATATTTTGGATTATGTTAGATCAGACAAAGGGTATGTTTTATGCGAAGGAACGATTCAATGTCAAGGTAATCCAAGAGAACTATTGGAAAATATTAGAAAAGTAGGATATGAAAAGTGTTTCGAATGTCCAATTTAGATGATTTTAATTTAAAGGCAAAAAAAGCAAAATCTAAGGAAGGTTTATCGGTGGACTCTATATCTATTAAAGCTTATAAAGCTAAAACAGAAGAGAGAGCGTATATTGATGATCTTGATAGCTTACCATATGATGAAAAACAAACCATGCTTGAAGCAGGCATAGATACAACTCAAAAGCAAAGATCCGGCACGTTTGTACAAATGGATCATTCTGTTATCCATGCTTCCACGTTAGAGAAAGGATTAGAAGTCATGAGTATTAAAGATGCATTAGCTAAGTACGATTGGTTAAAGGACTATTGGTGGAAAACTATTGCTGTAGATAATGATAAATATACGTCACAAGCAGAATTAGAATTACATAACGGGTATTTTCTGCGAGCATTGCCGGGTACTAAAGAGATATTTCCCGTTCAAGCATGTTTGTATTTAAGCATTGAGGATCTTAAACAAAATGTCCATAATATTGTCATGGTGGAAGAAGATGCTGAATTACATGTTATTACAGGATGTTCCGTAGGGTCTCATGTTAAAAGTGGTCTTCATATTGGTGTTTCTGAATTCTACGTTAAAAAAAACGCTAAGTTAAGCTTTACCATGATCCATAACTGGGCAGAGAACGTTAAAGTGAGACCAAGAAGTTACGGAATAGTCGAGGAAAATGGTATGTTTTTATCAAATTATATATCTTTGAAACCAGTATCTGATTTACAAATGTATCCTACTGTGAAATTAGTTGGTAAAAATGCAATAGCTAGGTTAAATTCTATTCTTGTAGCCCAAAAAGGATCTAATCTAGATGTAGGTTCGAGAATAATATTAGACGCTGAAAATTCAAAAGGTGAAGTTATTTCAAGAACGATAAGTAAAGGTGGAAATATTTGGGCGAGAGGGCACCTGATAGGTAAAGCCAAAGGCATAACAGCACATCTCGAATGTAACGGTCTTATACTTGATGAAGAAGGATCTATTAGGGCTATTCCAGAATTAGAAGCTCATTTACCCGATTTAAGAATGTCTCACGAGGCTGCAGTAGGTAAAATAGCCCAAGATCAGATAGAATATCTCATGGCAAGAGGATTATCTGAGGATGAAGCCACAGCTACTATTGTTCGGGGATTTTTGGATGTAGATATCAAAGGCTTGCCACCTCAATTAAATAAACAAATTAAGAAAATAATTGACATTGAAGGTGAAAAGTTCTTATAATTTAAAAAAGGCCCATGATAAAGTTATTTTTTGTAAGTTTTGTTTAGAATTCCCCAAAAATAATATTTAAGTTCTTAAATCCCCCTATTTTTTTCTTAATTCCCATCTATCTAGGCAAATCTCATGGGCATAACAGTTATCTATNTCTACTCAAAATAGATANTCTGGACACTGTTCCTAGGACGATGTAAGTTGAGGACAGAGAGGTTCTCTGCTGGTAATAAATAAGCTTTGTTTAAGGATTTTTTATGGCGGGTTTATGTATGGGTAAAAAAGTTGAAAGGATAGAAGTTGAGGGTTTTAGCTGCGAGGTTCGTTATGGTGTAACTTCTAGGGTTAGGCAGCGTCTTACTGTTTTAGATCATTTTTGGCGGGATTTTATTGACCAGAAGCCTTTAAAGGAGGCTATTAACTTCATCTTAAATCTTAAAGGGTTTGAAGATTATGTCCGTGAGAGTGTTAAGGAGTTTGTAGCCTACCCTGACGATCGTATTCTGATTATAAGAAGTGTTGGTGATCCTGAAAAGGATGTTATTTTTCAAAGACGTTGGAAGATAGCGAAATATATCGGATGGTTTCCCCACATTACTTTTCTAAACTTGGAAGAAAGCGAGATAAGCGCCTATGTCAACAAAGAAATATCAGACATTGAAAAGCGAAAGGAACTGCTTGGCAAAATAGGCGAAAAGGTTTCTAGTTATTCTATGACGCCGATAACCGTTGAACCTATAATGAGCAGTCCGAGTAAAAACTCTCTCCTTTTAAAGGCAGGGGAAATAAACATCCTCTTAGACTGTGGATTTGACGAAGAAAAAGCAAAAGAAATGATTAAAGAGACTATTAATATCGGCGATATAGATTTAGTTTTGGTTTCCCACGCCCACTTAGATCACATTTATGCACTTAAATTTTTATTTGATGAAGGGTGTCAAGCACCTATTATTGCTACCCCGATGAGCGTTGATCTCGCTATTTTAGGGAGCGGTTTTAAAGATTACTCTATTTTTGAACCCTTTTTTAGGTACTTTGTTCCAGCATTTTATGATGAAAAGATCCAGATCGGCGGAACAAAAAAAGAAGAAGAGAAAGAGGGGGAAGGTGAAGGGACGCCTTTGGAGATAACCGCGCTGAAAGCTGGACACATACCGGGTTCTGCCATGTTTCTCTTAAATCTTAACGGCTTTAAAGTGCTTTATACGGGGGACTACTATCTTTTGGATCATTTTCCTGTAGATGGGTCCCTTCAAACAATCAACAGGATTAAAGAGGAAAGGAAAGAGATAGATGTTTTGATACTTGACGCTTCTTTTGCTCATAAATCTACAGCTCCGAAGGATGAAATTAAGAAGGCCCTTCTAGAAGAGGCCGAAAGAATAATCAAACGGAAAGGCAATGTCCTCATAGGTGCAGACTCTTTAGGGTTATCCCTCGACCTTATAACCACCTTTTTTGATCACTACCCAGATCCTTCAAAAAGCCCCCCAATATACGCCGAACCAATAGTTTTTGAATGTATGAAGTGTGTAAAATCAAGATTGCTAAGCATCAGTAAAGGTTTTCAGGAAAAAATTTTAGACGAACCAGATCCTTTTTCAAGTCCTCTTGTCCGAGAATTAAAAACAACAGACAACCTTATAAACGCCATAACCTCCCCCTCCATCATTATAAGCGAACCAAACAACTTTTCCAACCTCCCCATAATGACCTTCCTCTTTTACCTTGGAACTGACGAAAAAAACCTCATCGTTCTCACAGGCATGCAAAAGAAAGAACCAGGAACCTTAATTGAGCAAGGGAAAACTGAAAAAATAACAGTAAAATACACACCCCTCGCCCTAAAAAAACTAAAAATGAAAAAAGAAAAAAAGAAAAAAGAGTCAAGAAAAGGAGAAGGCGCGGAAGAGGAAGAGTTAGAAATCACCACCATAGACATAAAAGCCCAAATCTTTAACTTAAAACACTCGGATAAAATAACGAACTTACACCCAGACAAAGATCAAGTAATAAACACAATAAAAACCATCAACCCAAGAAAAACAATATTCTTTCACAATAGCTACGAAAACTTAGAAAAAATAAAAACGGAGATGGAACCAATCATCAAAGACCCTATCTTAATCGCAAAAACAAAAACACAAATAGCCCTAAAAGAATAATAAGGCCCTATCTCTGCCCTTTTACTTTCCCTTATTCTGGTTTCAATTTACTAACTGTCCAATTTTTATTCGGTTTCTTTTAGTTTGATATACATTCTTTGGAGTTCCATTATGAGGTTTGCAAGGGCGCCTGCGGGTACATAAAGTGTTTCGCCATACTCTCTTTTTCCATCCTCTAATATGCGTACTTCTTGGATGCTTATGTTGCCACTAAATTCTTCTCCTTTAACCTTGCGCTTACCCCAACGCGCTATGGATATCCCTCGACTGTCTGAGATTCTTATATAGGAACTTTCAACAGGCTTACTCAAGGAAACAACCTCCTTTTCCTTTTAATAATAAGGATTATTTAATAAGGATTTTTAAATAGGAGAGAGAGTTCTTTAAAAGTAATCCTCAAAAAATTTTCCTTTAATGGTTGAAAGAATGAGGCCTTATTCCTTCCTGAAATTATTAGAAAGTTAAGAGGTGTTTTTGGTATGAGCTTGAAAGGTAAGTTCATTGCCGTCCTTGCAGAGAACGGTTATGAGGATCTTGAGCTTTGGTATCCCCTTCTTCGAATGAAGGAGGAAGGGGCAGAAGTTGTGGTTGTAGGGTCTGGAACAAATGATGTTTATCAGAGTAAACATGGGTATGAGGTTAAAGTTGATAAAAGTGCAAAAGAGGTAGATGCGAAGGATTTTGACGCTGTTTTAATCCCTGGAGGCATTGCCCCTGACCGCCTTAGAAGATACCCTACTGTCGTAAAATTCGTCAGAGAAGCCTTTGAACAGGGGAAGGTTGTGGGAGCTATTTGTCATGCAGCTTCAGTCTTGGTCTCTGCTAAAATATTAAAAGATCGCACAGTAACCTGTTTTATGAGCATAAAAGACGACGTGGAAAACGCAGGAGCAGCTTACGTCGACCAAGAAGTAGTAAGAGACGGAAACCTCATAACTTCTCGAGTTCCCAAGGATTTACCCGCCTTTTGCCGAGAAATAATATCGGCTTTAATAGAAGAAAAATAATGATAAAGAAGTTAGATAGAATGGGGTCTGTGTCGGTTTTTTTAAGAAAATGAAACCGGTTGTTTTCATTTAAGGGGTAGCAATTTTTGCAGTCAAGGGTCATAATGTTGGTGGACTTGGATTACTTCTTCGCCCAATGCGAGGAGATGAGGAATTCATCCATCAAGGACAAGTCTGTGGTTGTATGTGTGTATTCTGGTCGTAGTGAAGAGAGTGGAGCTGTAAGCACTGCAAACTACATAGCTAGAGAATATGGCGTGAAATCTGGGATCCCTATCTATTCGGCGAAAAAGAAACTAGAGGATAAGGATGCTGTATTCCTACCCGTAGACCACAAGTTTTACTCAGAAATTTCAAAGAAAATAATGACAATTTTGAGGAGTTATGCAGATCGTTTCCAACAAGCTGGAATAGACGAAGCATACTTGGACGTGAGTCAAAAAGTTAAAGGAAACTTTGAAGAAGCAAAAGAACTAGCCCAAAAAATAAAAAAAGAGATTAAAGCCCAACAAAAACTCACTTGTTCCATAGGCATCGGGCCAAACAAGCTTATAGCAAAAATTGCTGCCGATGTCCAAAAACCTGACGGTTTAACTATAGTCAAGCCTGAGGAAGTTGAAAGCTTTTTATCACCCCTGCCAGTCAAGCGCCTTATCGGCGTTGGAAGAAAAACAGTCAAGAAAATGGAAAATTTGGAAATAAAAACTATCGGCGACCTAGCAAAGTATGACATGCAGAAATTGATAACACTTTTCGGGAAAAGTATGGGCGCTTATTTCCACAATGCCGCGATGGGAATAGACGATAACCTTGTTCAAGAAAGAGGTGAAGCTGAATCCATAAGCAGAATCCATACTTTGCATGAAAATACACGAGATTTGAAAGTTATCTTAGAAGAAGCAGATCATTTGTGTGAAGAAGTTCATGAAAGGCTTGTAAAACAAAGTCTTAGTTTCAAAACTATCGGAATAATCATGATTACGACAGATCTGAACATGCGCACCCGATCTAAAACCCTCAAAAGCCCTACGAATGACTTGGAATCTCTCAAAAAAACTGTAAAAGAACTCTTTGAAAAAATTATTAACGAGACTGAACTTGAGGCAAGAAGGGTAGGCGTTAAAGTCTCAAATTTTGTTAAAGGGAAAAGAAGACAGAAACAGATAACGGACTTTATAGGGATTGCTAAGAATTAAAGTTCTATGAAAATGCCCTTTTAGGGGGGAGAAGTTTTTAAAACGCCCTATATAGTAAACTATATATAGATTACTATTCGTTAATTAATCGCCAAAAATAATCAACGTGATAGACATGAAACTAGAAGAAAAATTTCCCTTTGAAATAAAAGAAGAAAGAAAAGAAATCGAAAACCGGAAAATAGAAAATGTAGAAGGCATGACAATAGCTGGAAAAACGTTTGCCGAAAGACTAGAAAAGACAAAAGGTCTCTCAGACATATTTGAATTAGTAAAACGAGGTGTACGAAAAGTCTTAGGTTTCGGTAGGGCCGGTCTTAACTTAGGTCTAAGCGACTTAGGAGCACCACAAGGAGGCTTCATAGGAGCTTTCTACCCTGTAGGCTCAAACATAATCGTGATGAACAAAACACCACTAAGAAGAATAAGAGAGACAAACACTACCCTCTACAAACCATACGTTTTCCATGTGCTCCTACACGAATACATACACAGCTTGGGCATGACAAACGAAGAAATGACGAGAAAAATAGCCTACGAAATAAGTCACAAACTTTTCGGACAAAATCACATAGCAACGAAGATGGCTAAAAACATAGTCAAATTTCTACCGAACCTAGTATACCCTGACGCCTCTTGGACTCCTCCCACAATGGGTCTAGTAGAACTCGTAGAAAACTTCGATAGAAGCAACATAAAATACTATTCTTAAACAAATAAGAAATTTCTAAATGTTCCCTCTTTTTTTAACTTTAAAAGCTTATAATTAGAAAAATAAAAAATAGGAAGGCTAATGTTTTTCCTCAACTTTTTTTTCTTTTCCGCAATTTTATTCAAGTCTTCTAATAGGGCGTTTAAGTCTATATTTCTAGTATAGGCAACCGCGTCAAGTTTTAAGCCTCTAGAAATGAAACAATCCAAACAAATATCATATTTAATCATTATCTCTAATCCGTCGTCTCCAAATTCTTCAAAGATCCTGTGAAGATTCCAATCCTTTGTAACTTTATCAGTCAATAAAAACAGCCTACCTGATCCCTTATTTTTTAGAAAAAGGTTTTCTAAATAGCCTATAGTTTTTCAGTTATCCTTTTTATTTTTAATAGCTTCATTTAAATCTTCTATTAGGGAATCTAATTCAATCTCCCGGACAACTGCTAAGGTCCCAAGCTTTATCCCTCGGAAGACAAAACAGGTCACACAAATATCATATTTATCAAGTACTTTAATTCCTTCTTCTCCAAGTTCTTCTAAGATATCGTTAATGTTCCAATCTGCTGTTATTTTATCTTCCAACAAAAACCACCTACCTACTCCTTTTTGAGAAAAAGGTTTTCTAAATAGCTTATAGTTTTTAATTATTCTTTTTATTTTTAACAGCCTCATTTAGGTCTTTTATTAAACCTTCAACATCCATGCCGTGAGCTTCTGCTCCTTCTTCTATGGTTTCGAAATCTGCTATAACACATCCTATACATCCAAAACCATGACTGTGAAAAACCTTGATTGTTTCAGGATATTTTCCTATTACTTCTCCAATGAGCATATCTTTTGTGATTTTTTCGTCAATTTTTTCAACCATTTTTATATCACACCTTTTTTAACTTTCATAGAGTAATTAAGTCACATAAATAAACCTCATCTTATTTTATATATTTTAGCTAACTGAGGGGTTACTTAATTACAAAAAAAATACCAAAAACTATGATAACAATTTAATAAACCACTAATAGGAGGAGAACCTAAAAATAACTATAACCTTTTTAAAAGGTTCGTGAAAAATGTCAGCGCCTGAAAATATTGAAGAATTACTTCAAAAAGGAAACCATCTTTACGCTCAAGGAAAGTATGAGGAAGCCTTAGAATGCTATTCAAAAGCCCTTAAGATAAACCCCAATTCAGGACACGCTTGGTCAAACTTTGGAATGGCATTGCGTGCTTTGGGCAACGTAAAAGAAGCGTTAGAATGCTACGATAAAGCCTTAAAAATCGATGAAAACTTGATAGAAGCTTGGATTAACAGAGGTAATGCCCTAAGAATTTTGGGAAAATTTGATGAATCCCTAAAATGCTATGATCATGTTCTGAAAATAAAGTATGACATTCCTCAAGCTTGGATAAACAAAGGCGCAACTTTAAGGTTAAAAGGCATGCTTGATGAATCCCTAAAATGCTATGATCATGCCTTAAATTTAGATCCCGTAAACCCCGATATTTGGAATAATCGTGGAAACGTTTTGCATTTGTTGAGCTTAAATGAGGAGGCCTTAAACTCTTTTAACAAAGCGATAGAAATTGATGAAAATATCAGCGAATCATGGTTCAACAAGGGTATAGTACTCCACAAGGTTGGAAGATTAGAAGAAGCGTTAAAATGCTTTAATAGGGCTTTAGAAATCGAACCTAACTTTGTTGAAGCTCTCGTAAACAAAGGGGAAATACTTCAAATCATGGGAGAATTAAAAGAATCCTTAAAATGTTTCAACCGAGCCTTAAAACTTAATCCCAACGACAAAAAAGCGTT